>CEUV01011098.1_pt1 | contig 27530 bp, 32 predicted proteins | sample 356401 | NCBI WGS metagenome assembly CEUV01 (sample SAMEA2622710, study PRJEB7988) | marine metagenome | isolation source: saline water (ENVO:00002010), including
GCCGGAGGTTGACGGCATAGGTGATCAGCATCGCACCGGCAAGGAAGGAGGCCAGCAGCGGACTGTTGAGCTCGATGGCCACAACATCGCTGGACAAAAGGCGATCATCGAAATCACCGACAAAAAGCATGGCCCAAGCCCATGGACTCAGCACCGCGATGCCGGCCAATGAAGGCGCGTCGCGGCGCAACGCAAGCCACGCCAAACCCGCCCAGACCGTCAGCACACCGCCCACCAACAGGGGCTGCGTCGCGTCGCCGCTGCCTGCTGGGACCAAGAGGGTCAGCAAGACGACCAGCGCGATGGATCCCACCCAAAGGACGTGATCGGACACGTTGGCCTCGTGTTGCAGCACCACCACCGACGTGCAGGCAACCATCAACCCGGCGTGAACCGCGTAGACCGACAGCCCGGCCAAATCGACCTCAAGCGCTGCCATCGGGATGGCCGCCAACGTGAACACGGCGGGCAGCCAAAGCACCCAGAGTTGCAAGGAAGGCCATGGGACGTGTCGGACGGTCAAGTAGGACCCTGAGAAGGCGATCAACAACAACGCGACTTGGGCCAAGGCGTACCCGACATCAGCACGGTTCGCGGCGACAGAGAGGGTGGCGCCCGCCATGCCGAGGCCGACGGACACCGCCCACAAACCAGGGCGGCCGACCCCTACCGCGTGCAATCCGGCAGAAAACCAGTTCTCGTGATGCGCAAAACGTGTGGCCATGACCGCGTTCATCCCGGTGATGGCCGCCATGAGCAAGAAGGTCAGGAGGTCGTCTTCGAGGGGCACGAGATGCAATCCCAGCACCACCCAATCGTCCGACAGGGCGTGAATGCCCACCCAAAGGTACGACGACGCGATGCCGAGGCTCGCGAGGTTCCCTGTTCCCCTCAACAGAGCCATGCCGTGCAGCACAAGGGTTCCAATGGCGATCATGACCGCCACGCCAAGCTCACCGTACAAGCCCCCGGCCGCGCTGCCGACGAGAAGGAGGATCAGGGTCGCCTGGGCAGCGATGGCATCGTCATCATGACGCTGGGCCAACCCGACGTTGAGCCCGACCAAGCACAGCAACGAGATGCCAAGGCCGAGGCCCGCGTCCGGCAGGGCGTCAAACCACCCCCAATGGTGCGCATCCAGTGCGAATCCGTAGAGGATCTTCATCGAAATGATGACCCATGTCACGCCCAGCAAGCGCATCGAAGGCCGTGGAATCCACCGCTCGCCAAGCCACAATCCTGCTCCACCGAGCACGAGCAGGCCCGGAGCGGCCACGCTCGGCGGAAGGGCCGTGCCCACGTATGCAGCCAGCGCAGAATACGCCACCACCATCGCGACAAGCAAGCCCTGTCCGAGGCGACGCTCGCCTTCAACGGCCAGGCCGGTCACCACGTCGTCGGCCGGTTCGTTCGACTCAGAAGTGGGTCCAAACGGAGACTGGATGTCGCCCATAGCAGCGTCGGCCTCGGCCGTGGATTCCTCGGCGCCCCCCTCGTGGGCCGCCTCAGGCTCCACGTTCAAGGCGAAGCCGGACAGGTCCAAGCCACCTGCGCGCTGGAAGGCGCGCTCCCGGAGGAGGTCGTCCTCCTGCGGTTCTTCCATGCCACGGTCTTGGCGTGTTGAATTTCAAGCCTCGGGGTTCACGGCGAGAAATCATGTGCTTCGGGGGCTCGGTCGAGGTCTTGAGGCGGTGTTGCTGGCCACACCGGCTCGCCCTGACCGCAAGGGCCTAAGAGGGTCGGTTAAACCGCGCGTCATGCCCGCCACCCTTGGCAGCATCAGCGGCGACCTCAGCCAACATGGCCTCACCCCCCAAGGTGACGTGCACTGGAACTTGGAGGCGCCCGACCTCATCGAACTCGCGGTGGAACGTGGCGAAGGCGTCTTCTCAGCCCACCGTGCGTTGGTGACCGAAACTGGAGAGCGCACGGGTCGCTCGCCCAACGACAAATTCATCGTCGACGAGGCGAGCACCTCTGAGGACATCAATTGGGGCGACGTCAACGTGTCCACCGACCTTGCGACCTTCACGGCCCTGAGGGCCAAAGTCGTCGCCTTCCTCGAGGCACGTGACGCCCTCTTCGTGCAGGACTTGTACTGTGGTGCAGAGCGCACGGAAGCCCTGCCCATCCGTGTGGTCACGCACAACGCATGGCACAGCGCCTTTGCGCGAAACATGTTTGTGCGCCCCGATGCGGCGCGTTTGGCAGAGCATGAGCCGCAATTCACCGTGCTTCATGCCCCGCATTTCGAGGCCGATCCAGCCGTGGATGGGGTGAATTCGCACGTCTTCGTCATCGTCAACTACGCGGCCAAAGAAGTCATCATCGGCGGCAGCCGCTACGCCGGCGAAATCAAGAAATCGATTTTCTCGGTGATGAACCTCATCCTCCCCAAGAAGGGCATCCTTCCCATGCACTGTTCCGCCAACACCAATGGGGAAAACACGGCCATTTTCTTCGGCCTTTCCGGCACCGGGAAAACCACCCTGTCCGCTGATCCAAAGCGCGCTCTGGTGGGCGACGATGAACACGGGTGGGGCGCCAGCGGCGTGTTCAACTTCGAGGGCGGCTGCTACGCCAAGCTCATCGACCTCTCCGAAGAAGACGAACCCGCCATTTTCGGGACGACCCGTCGCTTCGGTACGGTCTTGGAAAACATCGTCCTCGACGACGCCGGCGTGCCGGACTTCCACGACACCAGCAAGACGCAAAACACGCGTGGCTCCTACCCAATCGAATTCATCGACAACCGCACGGCTGACTCGAGGGGAGGTCACCCTCAGAACGTCATTTTCCTGACCTGCGACGCTTTTGGCGTGCTTCCACCCATTTCCCGACTCACGCCAGAGCAAGCCGCCTACCACTTCATTTCCGGATACACCGCCAAGGTCGCCGGAACCGAGGTCGGCGTCAAAGAGCCTCAAGCCACCTTCTCAGCCTGCTTTGGTGAACCTTTCATGCCCATGCACCCCGGCGTGTACGCCGACCTGTTGTCCGCCAAGATGGCCGAGCATGGTGCGACCGCCTGGCTGATCAACACCGGTTGGTCCGGCGGCGCCTATGGCGTCGGTGAGCGGATGAAGATTCGATACACGCGCGCCATGCTCAACGCCGCGCTCGACGGTGAGCTCGATGGCGTGGCCTACGTGACCGACGCTCGCTTCGGTTTCGAAGTTCCAACGTCCTGCCCGGGCGTGCCCGAGGACGTCCTTCAGCCGCGGGAAACCTGGGGCGACGGCGCGGCTTACGACGCCACCGCGGACCGCTTGGCTCAGATGTTCAACGAAAATTTCGCCCGCTACGCAGACGGCGTCAGCGATGCCGTGAACGCCGCGGCGCCCGCGCCGCTTTCTTGAGGATGGAAGGCTTCAAACGCGCGTGCAACAGACCTGCGGCGTGGACGGATTCCGGACCCCCTTGGACCGCCTGTCGGAAATCTGTTGGAGGCTTGGGTACATCGCCGATCAGGACTCCTCGACGCTTAATCTCGAAGATTGGCCGTATCGTGAAAGGGAAGGAAGTTTGCTGATTGATATTGCGAACCACATTTTCGAAGCCTACGGCATCGGCGACTCAGATGAAGTCATCATCTTGAGGATGGTGCTGCCGGTTCACCGAGATATACGCAAGGTCTTCATGAAGATTGAAGACGAAGCTGCCGAGCAAATTTCATTCGACTTCTTCACCAACGCCATCGATGGAACACAACGAACGGGCTTCCTGCCTGAACCTGCGAACGCAACGACAGTGGACCAAGCCGATTGGCTCATCGTCCGGCAAAAACTCCTGCTCCCACACACGGACAACCATGTCATGCAGCGTGTAGCGGACGCAATCCAGGAAATCCTGTCCCGTCATCGCTACCTCGATCGGGAATTATTCAGGGCGTTCATGGCCGCGTGCACGCACTTGCCTGACGACGAAGATGTGGACGAATCAGAGGACAGCGAGGGCCATGGATTCGACGGCTTCGACGACTTCGAACCGGGCTGGCAGCACCGGTTGAGTTAGGCTCAGAGCAGTGCAGCGAGGTCCAATCCATTGGTCAACAAACGGATGAGGAAGAGCAGCACGCCGCCAAGCAACACGGCCCTGACCGGCACAGGCATGTCCTCGCCATCGTTCACCGTGTAGAGCAGCAAACCTGCCGCCACGGCGAGTTGCCCGACGGTCGCGAAGAACAACGAGAACGCCCCGTATACGGCTTGGCGTCGGTCGTACTTGTCCTCGGCCAAGGTCAGGTCCTCACTTGCCCTCTGCAGTTCTTCGAAGGTAGCGTCGTCATCGACGGGGAAATCCAAGGCTGAGGGTGGGTCGGCGAGGTTGGCGAACAGCGCCAACACGGCCGTCAGGAGAAGAAGTCCGAAACCAGCCATGACGATCATGTGGGTCATCGGTGGCCATTCTCGTGGTTCTTTCACGACAGGAACGGGCACCTGCATGACGGTCGCGGCCTGGACCGGCATCATGCCGGCTTGCATCATGACCTGCTGGCCTCCGAGGTTGGTGGTCACAGGCTGGGCTGCAGCAGGAACTGCTGCCGGCACCGCGGCCACCACCGGGGTTTGGGCGGCAGGGGCAGCAGCCTCTGCTGGGGATGGTGTGGCTGCTGCGAGCGGTGGTTGAACCACCGGAGCCACAGGCGCCATGCCCTCAACGGGCGGTGGGGGCGTGGGAAGGGCCGCTGCCGGTGTTGTTTGTGCCGGTGGGCCGGGCATGGGTGGAGCGATGGCAGGCGCAGTATCGAACTCGTCCCAAGGGTCGTCATCAGGAGGAGGGAGTGGGGCAGGCGGAGGCATCATCTGATCGGAAGTCGTTCAGATGTCCTATCATCCTTGCTCGTTGTTCACTCCCCTTCTGCGGACATCTGTGCGTACTTTGCGTCTTCCTCAGCAGCAATGCGCGCCCCTTCTTCGACGTCGACGAACCACGTCAGAATGACACCGAACACGATGAGGAGCATGATCGACAGAATGGCCGTCCGAGCATCGGCAATGCCGCTGACACCGAAGTACAGGGCAGGACCAATGAACGAAGCCGCACGACCAAAGAAGCCGATGAAACCGAAGAATTCTGCACTTCGTGATTCAGGCACCATCTGACAGAACAAGGAGCGGGCCATGCCCTGAGATCCTCCAAGGAGGAACCCTGCACCGATGCCGATGAACAGCCATTGGACGGAAATGCCCATGTTCAACGGTTCCCAAATCCATTGCCGAGCTTTCTCTGGAATGAAATCAACGGGCCCATCTCCGAGGCTGGTTGGGTGATCGTCGCCTGCGTAGAAGCCAGCCATGCTGCCGTTTTGCACGCTCAAACTGAATCGTGAGCCGTCGAGATGGTCCAACAAGGCCTCCAGTTGAGCCGCGCTTAACGTCCGTGCCTCGCCGGTAAACTCCATGCGGTCACGGTCAGCGTTATACTCCTCAAACGGAAGCAAACCTGCCGTGGTTTCTCGGAATTCTTGGTCCGAGCCGAGTGGAGCCATCATGAAATCCGTCGCGTTGACGATCGAGTAGGTGCCGTCGTCTTGGAATTCCACTTGGAAATCGTGGTCGTCATGCGCATCGAGAGGCAAGGGCGCGAAGGAAATCGCCATCAAGACCACGACGACCCAAAGCGTGCACGTGATCATCACGGTGGTCTTGGTGGAGGTCCATTTGGCCACCTTGATGAAAAACGCGGCTGAGGGGAACGCCACGAACTGCACCAGAAGGATCACGGCCATGTTGGCGACCAGGGGCACACCGAGTACACCTGCACCGTAGGCGCCGGCAAGACCCGTCACCGCGTTGATGCCGTCGATGAACAAAAGGTAGGCGAGGAGGTAAAGCCCGAGGATGCGGTAGGTGCCAAAGAACTCGCCAATGGTTCCCTTGACTTCAGAGATCGCCAATTTTGTGGCCGAACCAAGGGTGAGTTTCTCTTCGAGTTCGATGACGATGGGCGGCTCAGGGACCCGGTTGAAGGTGTACGTTGCGAAGCCGAAGAACCACAAACCGGTGGTGGACAGCGCGAATGCGGTCGCCCAATCGGCGTATCCAGTGCCAATGACCAGCCCAAGGTGGGTCGCGAGGAGCAATCCGCCGCCGATGTAGCCGTACATGTAGGCGCCTGTGGAAATACGGTCAAGCTCTTCCTCGTCCTTGCAGATGTGGGGCAGGAGGACGTTGTAGTACACGTTACCGACGTTGGTCCCGATGTTCGCGATGAGGTACATGATCGCCAACCACGCCCACCGGATTTCGATCGGGAGGAACAAGGCAAGGCCAAGCAAAACCGTGGCGGCTGACGCGATGATGGTCGCCCATCGAAGCATGAGCTGTTTGATTGGAATACGGTCTGCGATGACCCCCAATCCTGGAGAGATGATTGCAACAAGCAGGGCGGCGGAGGCCGTCACGAGTGCGAAAATGCCGTCGGCGGTTTGGGTCATGCCAAGGAAGGACATCTCCTGACCGTTGGCCGCGATGAACAGGTAGGCAAACCAAGCCGGGAGGACCGCCACGACCACCGAGGTCTCGAAACCCGATTTGGCCCAGTCGTACATCATGTACCCACGGTGAGCACGGGTTCGCTCTTCGTCGGTCATTGTCGCCGCAGTGGCTCCCGAAGGTGGGGCATCCATGCTTCGCATCTTGCCGGCGAGGTGATGACTGTTTTCCCGTTCCTCGTCACTCAAGGTCGAGTGGGCGCAGAGTTGAGCATGTCGGGACCACCTTTTTCTCCTATGGTGTGGAAATTACACCATGCGCGCGTTGCTCGTGGAAGGAGGAGGTGTTCGCGCTGCGTTCGCGGCCGGCGTGCTGGACGCCTTGCTCGAACATGAGGAGCCCTTCGACCTCGTGGCCGGAACGTCCGCAGGAGCCTTGTTGGCTGCGGCGTACTTGGCCGGACAGAAGGGCCGCAGCCTACGGGTGCTCCGGGACCCTGGGTGCCGTGCTGCCTTTGGACGGATCACCGACTTCCTTCGAGGGGGTGATTTGGTCGATCTTGAACTGCTTCATGAAACGGCAGATCGTCTGGAGGCGTTGGACGCCGAAGCCCTGATGATGCACCCTGCTCGATTCCTGCTGACCGTCACGGACGTCGACACGGGGCTCGGTCACGTTCTGGAGCCCGCGTCCAACGAATTGACGGACGCCCTCAAGGCCACCTCAGCGCTTCCAATCGCGGTGCGCTCGCCAATCCGTGTACGAGGCATGACCTGCCTTGACGGAGGCATTGCTATCCCACTCCCGGTTCAACACATCATCGACCTAGGCGCTACAGAATTGGTGGTGGTTCGCACGCGTCAGGCCTCGTACCGCAACAGCGGGCGATCCGGTCGCCTCGCCGCGCCATGGTTTGAGCGAAAGCAACCGGCGCTCGCCGAGGCGTTGCGGCGTCGTGGGGACGTTTACAACGCAACAGTCGACCTGCTCGAACATCCGCCAGAAGGCATCATTGTGCAACAAATTCACCCACATCGCACCCCTGCATGCCGGCGTACGGGCGGTTCGGACGTGGACATCGTGCGCGACCATCTCATGGGCGTGGATGCAGGTCAAGCGTGGCGTTCGAAGCAGCGGGTGAGCGCCCATCAGGAGACAGATACGTAAGAAAGTGGGATGGAGAACGCTCAACAGGGAACCGAATCAAATACTTCGTTTGAGGATGGGGCGTCATGTCGGATGAAGCACCATCCGACGAAGGCCATCCACGACGTTGGTTCATCCTCGCCATCATGGGTTTGAGCCTCATTGTGGTCATGCTCAACAACGTCACCCTCAACGTGGCCTTGCCTGAACTGTCCAAAGACCTCGGAGCCGACAACGCTGATCTGCAGTGGATTCTGGACGCATATGCGCTGGTCTTCGGCGGCTCACTCCTGATGATGGGGGCCCTCGGGGACCGTTTCGGTCGCCGTTCAACCTTGCTTGTTGGGTTGGTCGTGATCGGATCCTTCTCGGCCTGGGTGGCGTTCAGGGACAACGTCACCACAAGCGACGTGATTGCAGCACGTGGACTCATGGGCCTGGGTGCTGCATGCGTGATGCCTGCCACCCTCTCTGTGGTGGTCACGTCTTTCCCGAAAGCGGAACGCCCTCGCGCGATTGGTATCTGGGCGGCCATGGCAGGGGTTGGCGCCCCCATCGGGCTCTTCGTCGGCGGTTGGGCCGTGCAATACGTTGACTGGCAAGCCGTGTTCCTGATCAACGTCCCAATCGCCGCCGTGTGCCTCGTGCTGAGCGTCCTCGTGGTCCCGGAATCCCGCGACGAACAGCGCACGCCGCTGGACCCGGTCGGTGGTATGCTTTCGTTGGCCGGCTTGGGCGTGATGCTGTACACCATCATCGAAGCCCCCCTGCACGGATGGACGTCCTCGTCCACCCTCGTGGGGGCCGTGGCCGCCGCCGCCCTCCTCGTGGCGTTCTGGGCGTGGGAGCGTCAGCGGGAACACCCCATGCTGCCCATGTCCTTCTTCAGTGAGCCAGGTTTCGTGACGGGTCTTCTTGCCGTGACGTTGGCGTATTACGTGATGTTCACCTTCATGTTCACACAAATGCTCAATTTTCAGCTCGTGTGGGGCGACGGTGCATTGGCGTCGGCCGTCCGTGTGTTGCCGCTTCCGCTCGCACTGATGCCCGCGGCGGCCAACAGCGACCGCCTCGTGAGGTACTTTGGTCGCTCGAACGTGGTGGGGAGTGGTCTGTTGCTGATCACCTTCGGCATGCTGCTGTTCGGGACCGTGGTGGACATCAACGCCGAGTACTGGATCTATGCCACGGTCTTTGTCGTGCTTGGATTGGGGATGGGGTTCACCATGGCCCCCTCAACCGGACTGGTCATGGAATCGGTTCCCGACGACAAAGCCGGTGTCGGAAGCGCCACCAACGACTCGAGCCGGGAAATTGGAGGAGCGTTGGGGATCGCGGTGGGCGGTTCGCTGTTGAATGAATACTACCAGCGCAACTTCACCATGCCAGATGGACTTGACGCTGGAGCGCTCGGTGCAGACCCGACGACGTCTTTTCCCGCCGCCGTTCAAATTGGTTCTGAATTGGTGGCTCAGGGCCATCCTGCTGGGGCTGCTTTGCTTGAAGCCGCCCAAGAGGCCTTCGTCATTGGCATGACCACGTCCACCAGCGCATCGTCGATCATTTCCCTCGTGGCGGCCGTGATCGTGTTCCTGTTCATGCCCAAAGGGAAGCCACGCCACGCAGACGCTGAGGAATGAGCCCTCAAAGCACGTCGTTGGGTGATGTTGCGGGCTTGAAGCGTGCCACGTTTCCGTCGGCGCTGATGAGGAATTTCTCAAAGTTCCATCGAACGTCGCCTGTGTGGCCCTCATCATCGGTCTCCTGGCATAGGGCTGCGTAGATGGGGTGACGGTTCGCACCGTTGACGTCCACCTTCGCCGTCAAGGGGAAGGTGACGCCATAGCGCTCTTCGGTGAAGGCGCAAATCTCCTCATGCGTGCCGGGCTCTTGCGCGCCGAATTGGTTGCATGGGAAGCCGATGACGGTGAGGTCATCGTGTTCAGCGTGGAGACGCTGGAGATCGGCATATTGCCGGGTCAGGCCACAGGCGCTGGCCACGTTGACCACCAGCAGGCGTCCGCCGTCGGCGACATCACGCAGCGTTGTGGTCGAGCCGTCAATCAGATCGAGGTCGAGGTCGAGGAGGTCGCCCATGGCTGTGCGAAACGGCCTCCTCATTTCAACCACTGTCCTGTCCGCACGAAGCCTCAAATGGCCCCTCCGAGTCGTTGGGCCATGCAAGTCCGCATGGAAACCAGCGCCGGTGACATCCTCTTGACCCTCTACCATGGCAACGCCCCTGACACGGTGGCCAATTTCGTGAAGCTCGTGAGCGAGGGTTACTACGACGGCCTTCACTTCCACCGCGTCATTGCGGACTTCATGCTGCAGGGCGGCTGCCCCCACTCCAAGGACCCCATGTCGCGTCGCGCAGGTACCGGTGGCCCAGGCTGGCACATTCCATGCGAGCCCTCTGCCCTTGCCCTCAAGCACGACCGGCCCGGCATCCTCTCGATGGCAAACGCTGGCCGCGACACCGGCGGCTCGCAGTTCTTCATCACCACCGTGGCGACACCGTGGCTCAACGGCAACCACGCCGTGTTCGGCGAGGTCAGCGAAGGCATGGACGTCGTGAAGGCCATCGAGGGCTGCCAGAAGATGCCCGGAGACCGACCCGCTTCGCCGCAGAAGATCGTCCGCTGCACCCTCATCGAGTGAGGTGCTTTCGTGGCCCTTCTTGCGCTGCACGGCGGCGCGGGGGGTGACGGGCCGTGGCGCGGCATGACGCCCATGGATCCGCAACGCATCGCGTGCATGCAAGGCATCCTCGAAGCGCTTGGGCCTCGGCTTGAATCTGGAGAACTCGACGCGCTGACGGCCGTCCGGCTGGCGGTCGAAGCCCTCGAAGATGAGCCCGGGTTCAACGCGGGCGTGGGTTCCGTGCTCGACGCGAACGGTCGGGTGTCGATGGACGCCTCCATCATGCGCGGCGAAGACGGGGCAGCAGGTTCCGTCGTTGGCGTGACCAACCTTCGGCATCCAATTCGCGTGGCGCACGACCTGCTCGAGCGAGGATGGCCCATCATGATGGCCGGGCCTGGCGCTGAAGCTTGGGCCGCAGAACATGGTCACGAAGTGCAGGACCCAAATACGCTCGTCACGGAGCTTCGCACGGCGCAGTGGCAGAAATGGCGGGACGCGCGTCTTCGCCCGGGCGCCACGGACGAAGACGACGCGGCCCTCGATCACGACCTCGGCGAAGACGTGGACGGGCCGGGCACCGTCGGTGCCGTGGCGCTCGATGCACATGGCAAGGTCGCGGCCGCCACTTCCACCGGGGGCATGACGGGGAAACCGCCCGGACGGGTTGGTGACACGCCGGTGATCGGTGCTGGCACCTGGGCCGATGCACGCGTTGCGGTGTCGTGCACCGGCGTCGGGGAGGCGTACCTTCGTGCGTGCGCTGCACACGAGGTTGGCGTCGGGATGCGCGATCAAGGCGCGGACTTAGGCGCTGTTTGCGAGCGGGTCTTGGATTTGGTCGAACCGTTGGGCGGCCGTGGTGGCTTGATCGCCGTCAGCGCTGACGGGCAGATCGCGATGCCCTTCCGTGTCACGCTGATGTACCGAGGACTCTGGAACAAAGGTCACATCAGCACAGGCATCGGGCCCGACCTCGCGTGAGGTTCGCGCTGGTCAACCCATGCGCTTCATATCCCCGGAGGCGGACGCCACGCTGTGAAGCGGACCAAGGCACCGTTGCTCGAGGCCGTGTTTGAACACACGGCCACGATGATGTCCGAGGCCCTCGAGCGTGGCACGTTGGCATGGCCGCTCCCTGCCCCGCCGCTGATCGACCCAGATTTCCCACCGCTGATGCCGAACGCACCGGCCGACGTGACCACCTCTGCGCTCTCGCTGCTGCAAGCGGACCGAGGGACCTTCGAGCGCCACTTGGACGAGGTCGTCGACCTCGTCGTGCCCCACCGCATGAGCCTGTCCGATGACCCCTACGAAGTGCATGGGCGTTGGTTGGCAAAGCGGGTGGAAGACATCGCTGGGCGCATCGTATACCGCTTGACCACCGCGTGGCTGGCCCAAGCCCTCGACCGAGAAGCGCCCAATACGGACCGATGGTGGCTCGCGGTTGGTCTTCTGAACGGTTTGGCTCAATCTGCATACGGCCAAGCGGTCCACGAAGGATACCACCTGCTCGAATCCATCGCTTTGGCACAACGGCCAGGGACGTGGCACACGCAACCTGACGTCGGTCCTCAGCACATGGGCTGGAACCCACATGCCGTGGTGCCTCGAACGACAGAGGTGGAGGCCCACACCGCCGGTACTGAAGCCGCAGCGTGGGTCCTGACGCGCCTGGAACAAGGTGACATTGACCGCCGCCTCCTGCTCATCCGCTGGGTTCAGCTCCTGCTTGAGCGCCCTGCGCTCATCGAACCCTTGGGCCTCATTGACATCCTGCTCCGGCGAGCGGCCGATCCTGAACCGGAAGTCGCCGCCAACGTGTGCACCTGCCTTGCTCGGCTGGTCGAACGCGACGCCGAGCGGGGACTCGAGGTGATTCATTGCCTTCACGCCCGTGAGGAACTCCCCGTCCGACGAGGGCTGGCTGATGTCCTCACGCGCCTGTTCCGACGCGTCACCACCAACGCCATTCCCTTGCTTCATGACATGATGGCCGATGAGGACGAGAGCGTGCTGGCTGCGGCGAGCGCCACCATGCACGACCTCCGCTTTTTGGATCAAGACCACTGGGTGGAGACCATGATGAAGGCCTTGGACCATCCCGTACCTGTGGTCCGCCGCAACGTGGTCATCGGGCTTCGGGACTACATCAGCGCACGACCTGAAGACGAGGTCGGCCTGTTGCCCAAAGCATGGTCGGACGGCGACGAAGTCGTGCGGACGCGCCTGCGTGAACTGCTGCTCAGGATGGACGAAGTCGACCCGGAACATTTGGCGCGCGTCTGGGAAAGGGTGAGCGAAGGCCGGGACCTGCTGTTCGACGCGATCGACGCGCGTCGCCCCGGTCGAGCGGACGCGTGGCGGGCATGGCTTGCCTCAGAAGGCCCCATGCCCGAGGCGCTCGTGGCAGAGCCGGTTGCCCCCGCGCCTTCGGATGGAGAAGCCGCGAATCTTCCAAACCTCGACGAAGCCTTGGACGTCCTCGACGATGACCTCGGCTTCTTGGACTGACGATCACTCTTCTTCGCTCAACGGCCCAACCACAGCGCCAACGTAGAGGCCGTTCAGCAGCACGAGCAGCCCGACCAAGGAGAGCACCAAGCCTGCGGGTTCGGGCATCCACGCGTCCAGAGCATCGCGCCCTGCCGCGTAGGACAGGAGAAGGAACACGGCACCGACGCCGACCACCTTGGGCCACGTGCCCTCGGGATCCTCCCAGAGGTCCGAGGTGGGCAAGAGACCTGACGAGGAAAACGTACGGCGGAACCACGCGACATAGAGGCAACCCACGCCAAGAAGCCCGAGGAACCCGGTGCCCATGGCCGCGTTTCCCCACGGGCCGGCAGGCACCAGGTCGAGGAAGGTCTGAGCCACAAGAAGGGCTCCGGCGACGGCCCAAGCCTCCCAACGATGCTCGGCCACGTGAGGTGTTCTGGCCGATGCTTGAAAGGCTGTCCGGCGACTTCGCACCTCATGGCTCCGGTCAGGGACGCGCTCATCGTCGCAGGTGGGCTGGGAACGCGCATGTTCCCCGCCAGCGCGATGCTGGCCAAAGAAGCCCTGCCCTTGGTGGACGTCCCGTTGCTGACCCACCTGATGCAGGAGGCGGTGCACGCCGGAGCCACGCGCATCCACATCATCGCTCGACCCGGAAAAGACCTCAGCGCTTGGAAAGAAGGGCGGGCTGAATTGGCTCATCTCGGCCCACACGTCCACCACCATCACCTCGATCCTGCTCAAGGCGTGCAGGTGTTGGTCCACGAACAGGTGGAACAACGCGGTTTGGGTGACGCTATTTCGTGCGCCTTGCACGCGGTGGAGGGGCCCTTTCTCGTCCTGTTGGGCGACAACCTCCTGATGACCCAGCACCATGGCCCAGACGTCCTCGCACCCTCGACAGCCTCACGCGACTTGGTGGAGGCCTACGAGCAGACGGGACGGCCGGTGGCCGGTTTGATGCGCGTCCCTCCCGAGGAAGCCTCGTCCTTCGGCATGGTCGCCATGCACGACGATCGTATCACAGAGGTCGTGGAGAAGCCCGCTCCCGGCGAAGCGCCCTCCGATCTCGCCTTGTGTGGCCGGTACCTGTGGACGGAAGATGCCGCTGCCTTGCTCGACCGCTATGACGTCGAAGCGCACGGGGAGTTGCAGAGCATCCGTGTCCAAGAGCACTGGATGAACGAAGGCGGCATGACGGGCGTGGTGCACGAGGGGGCCATATGGTACGATGCTGGACGCCCCCTGCCTTGGCTCAAGGCGCAAATCGACCATGCCCTGCGGCGTGAGGACATGCGGGGAGACCTCGAGGCGTGGTTGAACTCACGCCTCGGTTGAGTCGTCCATGGCCGTGACTGAAGACGCCACCTTGCCTTTGTCCACCCCAATCTGATTCCACATCAGCAGTGGGGTTCCGATGACGGTCGCTCCTAGCCAAGTGAGGACGTTGCTGCCGAACACCGTGATGGTGAAAGCGGTCACCGTTGCGATGGTGCCAGCGCCCATGTAGGTCACGTGAAGAGCAATGCGCTGCTTGCCCCGTGGCCCCTTCTCGCCGGATTGGAGCATCCTTTGCTGAACGACCAATCCAATCAAGACCGCAGCGAAAATGGCTGGCACGACGGCAAACCCGCGCGATGTGCCCAAGGGAGCTTCGCCAGAAATTGCGATCCAGGCCGCCATGGCGGAAAGGCCGATGCCTCCGACGGCGCCCATGATGAGGAGCCATCGGTCCACGGCTCCAATGTCGCCTCTCCTGTTCTTGGCAAAGCGCCAACCGACGAGCACCAAATACGTGGAAAAGAAAGCGATGAGCAACAAAAATGTCGAGGCACCCAACAAGAACAAGATGGCCGCCGTAAGGCCGACAGCGACCATGGCCATGCCGTACACGCGCCCGAACTTTGCGTGTGCTTTCGGGCCCTTTTTCGTCACGTAAGCCATCATCATGGTCATCAACGCCACCGACCCAGCGACGATGTGAAGCGTCAGCATGACGCTGTGGAGGTCCATGGACCCGGGCCTGTCGTACCCGTTTATTTTTTGGCCGGTGTTATCGGTTGCCCGTGCGCCAGAACGAAAGCGGGTCAGGCGCTTCACCGAGGGCGTGACGGCCGGCGAGGTGATCGGCCCGTTCGTTCCACCGATGCCCTCGATGGGCACGCACGTGATCCCAAGCCACGTCACGTTGCTCCTTCACTTCCATCCAGAGGGCTTGCACGCGGGCGACGAGTGCCCTGTTGGCCTTGGCTTTCCACGAGCCGTCCGCCAAATTCCCGGCGTAGATGGAGTCGGCCCGGATCAATGCGCTTGCATCCGAGGCCTGGAGCAACAGCCAGCGCAGGGCCTGTGCAAAGGCGGACAACTCGGCGGTGTTGTTCGAGCCAACCTCTGCTCCGAGGAAACCTGGCGCTCCAGAATCTGTGAGCACGGACCCGGCTTCCTCGTGCACGACTTCGCCGGAACCTCGGCCGTGCGGCAAATCGCCTTCAACGACCACGAAGGCCCACGCCGCAGGTGTTGTGGCGTCAACGTCCCGGTTGCCAGGACACGAGCCGTCGACGTAAATCGTCCACGTGGGTTGGGCGTCCATCGACGCCCCTCACTCACTCACCGAGCATTGCGGCATAGGCCGCTGCGTCCATCAGCCCGTCCAACGCGGACATGTCCTCAAGGCGCATGCGAACGATCCAGCCGTCGCCGTACGGGTCGCTGTTCATCAGTTCGGGCTCATCCTCAAGCGCGTCGTTGACGGCAACGATTTCACCCGCCAAGGGCGCAAAGATCGGCGATGCCGATTTGACGGATTCAACCACCGCAAACTCGCCCATGTCGCCCATCGTGTCGCCTTCGGCTGGCAGCTCGATGTAGACGATGTCGGTCAGGGCGTCTTGGGCGTGGTCGGTGATGCCAATGGCGACCAAGTCGCCTTCCACGCGAAGCCATTCGTGTTCGGCGGTGTAGCGCAGGCCTTCTGGAATCTCGCTCATGAGCAGTCGTCAGCCTCCGCGGTTCAAGAACGCACCGTCGCCTTCAGGCCTCTTCGTCGAGGGTCTCTCGCAACGCATCCGCTTCCAACCGTGCCCAAGCGCGGCTGCTTTGCTCTTGCTTTTCCAGCTCCGCCATGTCCTGCTTGAGGCGTCCCGCCATCGCTTCATCGCCGTCCGTAGGAAACAAACGGGTCAACTGAGGCGCACCTTGAGCGAGCGCCACGCCGGCCGCGATCATCACGGCGCCCAACAGGAACACCATCGTTCCTGAAGAGGAGGCCTCGAGGGTGGTCCGGCCAGATTGGAGGCCAAAGGCCCATGCCAGAAGAACAGTCAAACCTCCACCCGTAAGCAAGCGCTGAGCCATCAACGCAGGTGGAAGCATGGTGCGATGACAGGCCTCACCGTCTTGAACGTGGTGCGCTCAGTAGGTCTCACGCATCAACTTGTGAATCTTGTACGGGAGAAGCGCGCGGTTGACCGGGGTCACCTCGAGGATGCGTCCGTCATCACGGCGGCGGATGTCCTGAAGAAGCGGATGTCGGCTTTTCTTGTGGAGGGTCAACAACGTCGGTTTATCCACCTCAAGCACCTCTCGAACGGCCGCAACATAGGCTTCAGACTCAACCGTGAACTTCCCGATTTCATCGATCACGATGACTTCGGATTCTTCCTTGGCCCGACGGAGGGCCGGAATGGCGACGCGCTCCAATTCGGCAAGATCCAGACCAAGACCGAGCACGCGAAGGCGGTCGTCGTTGCTGCGGTGAGCGATGATGCCTTCCTCGCCGCTGACGATGTCGATGATCTTGTAGCCTTGGCGTTCGCTACCTTCGAGGATGGGTTCCATGCGAAGCCCAGCGGTGATGAGGGTGTTCGGGTCGCCGCCTCGCATGCGCAACTCACGCACACGCTCGTCCACAATCATGTCCAAGACCTTGCTCATGACCGCGGATTTGCCGGAACGTGGCAAGCCGGTGATGCCGATTTTTGGGTGAAGTCCCATGATGACGTCCTCCCAATTCGAGCGTTCAGAACACCTCGGTGTGCGATATAAAGCCTGCTCCTTACACGGCTGAGATGTCCGGAATCCGGCATTCAAGCGGTTTCATCGTGCAGCGATGCCATCCAATTCAACCCAGATTCGACCCATGCGAAGGCATCTTTGAGGACTTTTTTCTTGACGTCAAGCGCTTCACACATCTGCCTCAGGAGACGGACTTCGGCTTCGTCGTACTCGCCGTCCACGGCGGCCACGTACGCCGCGAGATAGAGCACGGTGCGGGCATGCTTCGGATCAATCTCAGCCAGAGAAGCCGACCAGAGTGGGGGGTCTGTGAGCTGATTTCGCAAACCTGCCCGCGCTTCGGGGTGGAGCATCACGGCGCCCATGATGGATTCCACGCACGCGGCTTCTTCTGCGACAATGGCGCCGTCTGCTGCGGCGACGGCCACGAGGACTTCCAAGAGCGCATGACGTTGCTCGACGGGGAGGTCGAGGGCCGTCGAAAGCAGCACAAGATCACGCCAAGTCGTTCAGAAGGGCGTATCCCTCATTCATCCACGCGTACCCTTCCTCGGTCCACTTGAGCAAGCGGTCGACAGCGTCTTCGGCAAGGCCGAGATGATCTGCGATGCTCCTCAACGCTTCCAATTCATCTTCGTCGACGTTGCCGTCCGCGGCCGCCATCAGGACGGAATCGCGGAGCGCGAGGCGACCTGCTTCCGGACCGAGCTCTTGCAGGCACTCCTCGAGGGGAGGAGGAACCTTCAGGGCTGAACGAATGGATTTCCTTTGGTTCGGCGACAGAAGGGCCGTACCAAGGCGCTGTTCAAACATGGCCATTTCGTCGACCGTCAATTCATCGTCGACACGCGTCATGAACGCCAAGACCTTGGCGTAGGCAAACCGCTCTTCTTGCGGGAGCTTGTGCAAGGTGTCGGGCAGCATGAGGCCGGATGCCGCAACGCCCCTCAAGAACCCAACGGCGACGAAGGGGTCAGCGCGACCAACACACGATGTACGCACCTTCGCCGTGGAGGATGCACGAGCATCAAAGAGGGGGCGTGCTGGTGCTTCACGCATGGAGCCCTCACTGAACGTGCACGGTCACCCCCTCGAACCATGTTCTGTCGACCCGCTCACGGGGTGGTACCGTGACGGGTGCTGCAACACGGACGAGCACGATCGTGGGATGCACACGGTGTGCTGCATCGTAAACGAAGACTTCCTCCATTTTGCCAAAGACGCCGGCAACGACCTGATGACGGCGGCTCCGCATTTCAACTTCCCAGGCCTGAAACCTGGCGATCAATGGTGCGTTTGCGCGGCGACGTGGCGGTCAGCGGCCGAAGCGGGTGCAGCATGCCCTGTTGATCTGGAGGCAACGCACCAGCGGACCCTCGACGTCGTGCCCTTGGAGTTGCTCGAACTCCACGCGGTGTGATCAGTCGTCGTTGGTGACCACGTCAGAGGGTTTGCCGGTCAACACTTCGCGCAGGCGAGCGTTGTCGCGCTGCATGGCGTCCATGATGTCGTACTTCACGCCCAAAGATTCGGCCAAGACGCCAAGGGCAAGGCTGTCCTTGGGCAGACACTTGCCGCCAAAGCCACGGTACAATCCGAAAATCGGATCCAAGTGTGAAGGGCCAATGGGCTGGGCTTGAGGCGAGGTGATGATGTCACGGATGGCGTACCAGTCCTCACCAAGCCCTTGACAAATGTCGTAGAGTTGGTTGGCAAAGGTGACCTTGAGCGCGTAAAAGGTGTTCTTGGTGTACTTCACCAACTCCGCTTGTGTTGGCGTGACCTGGAAGGTCTGGTCGGTCCTCAACACGCCGGCTTCGCGGTGCTGCTGGAACACCGTTTCAGCCACATCAGCATGGTGCGTGCCGCACACGAGGATGTCTTGGTTGGCAAAGTCATGGAGGCGTTGGCGCTCCACCAGGAATTCTGGCGAATACGCGATCTTGAGGTGAGGATAGCGGTCATGCCACGCTTGAGTGGTGCCGGGCACCACCGTCGACTTGATCACCGCTGTAAAGCCCTCAGGAAGAAGGTCAAGGATGCCCTCAACGATGCTGGTGTCGCACGCACCGGTCTCTGGATGCGGTGGGGTCGGGACGGCGATGTATGCCATGTCCACATGATCGATGACATCGGCCAAGGTGGTGCCGCGTGCTGGGTCATGGACGTAGAGGTCGTGTGCGTCAGCGAAGCAATGCTCGATGGCCCCGCCGACCATGCCTGCGCCAATGATGCCGACCTTCACACGCCATCCCTCGTGGGTTCTGTTCGGTGAGGATGTGGGTTCAGTTTCCCGTCTTTTGCCATGATGCTGGCTTGCAGGAGGGTCTCCGGCGTCCCGCAATCAATCCACGTCTCTTCTCCAACGTTCAACAGCGTCGCAGCATGCTGTTGGACGTATGTCCGATTGATGTCGGAGATGCAAAACGACTCCCCTTTCGTGGCCACTGCCTCATCGACGAAGGTCCAAAACCGCTCATCGTAGAGGTAAATACCGCCGATGGCAATGTTCGATGGTGGTGTCTCGGGCTTTTCCACGACGTCCACCACTCGACCGGTGTCGTCCAACACGGCCACCCCAAACGCGCGGGGGTCGGACTCCTCTCGAGCGAGAAGGACTGCGCCAGGGGGGTCAACAGCATCCTCGAACGCGGCGACGTGGTCGGCGAGCTCGACGGTGGTGATGTTGTCAGAGAAGTAGATCAGCAAACGGGTGTTTTCGTTGTGCGGGCGAGCCAAGCCAAGGGCGTGGGCAACGCCAAGAGGTTCCTCTTCCATCACGTAGTGGATGCGCTCGCCGGGCAGTCCGGTGCCCACGTGCTGGGCAATTTGACCGATGAAGCGGTTGGCGATGATGGTGATGTCCTGAATACCTGCACGCCGGATGGTGCCCAAGGCATAGTCGATGACGGGACGCTCGTGGATGGGGAGCAGGGTCTTCTGCGTGTAGCGTGTGAACGGCGCCAAACGGCTTCCATGGCCGCCTGCAACGAGGATGGCCTTCACTTTCACATGCCTCGCATTCACGCGCTGTTCAAGGCTCCTCCGGTTCCTGCGCTTGGCTCAGATGGCGGAAGGTGTCTTCCGGGCCCGGTCCTGTCAGGCTGTTGGCGGCAACAAGGTCACCCAGCCGCTCGAAGCCCGCCTCTTTCAGGTCGGGGTCGTTCGCTTCACTGGCAGCCCAACGGGCTGCAGCAACCTCGTCGTACCGCTCGTTGGCCTCGGCACGCAAGCGTTCCGAAGGGCGGAGTGGGCCTTCGAGTCCCTCATACGCTTCAGATGACGCCATGGCGTCACGGCGCTGGCCCCTTCCGAGATCGGAATCCGTCTGACCTGCCGTCCATCCAGAAGGGTCAGACCCACGACGTCCGTCCGAGGGTTGGAGTTCGGTCCATTCTTCCTCAAATTCGCCCCTGACCTTGCTGGACGCCACGTACAGGAACAACAACCCAGCCATCACCAGCGTGACGCTCAGCCAAGGCCCAACGGCTTCGCTTTCCGTGCTTTGCACGTCCCAGACCACCGCTCCGGCAACCACCAAACAGAACGAGCAAACGACGGCCAACGCTCCGGGACGACGGGTGCGTTCCGCCATGACCTCACCGCTGATCGAGGAAGGTGGTGAGGCGTGCAAGCAGTTCCTCCGTGGAAATCTCTTCCTCTTTCCAACCCAAGCGCTGCCGGCTGGATTCAGCGGCCACGCGGAAGGTTTCTCGCATCCGCTCCAGCGAAAATTGGAACAACACCCCCAGGAGCAGGACAGCCCCAATGCCATAACGAAGCTCGATGCTGCCGATGAGCCCCGAGATGATGACGATGACAGCGATACCAAGGGAAGTTCTGCTCCTCAATTTCGCTTCGGCCTCGACGGCCGACTTCCAACGCTCAGCGGCCTCTCGGCGGGTCATGGACACGCGGCCCACTCACCCGACACAAGGAACGAACACGTCGTCGTCGATTTCCAAGAGGAGTTCCGTGGTCAACAGGTGATCAAGGGCCTCGTCCACCTCGTCAGGCGACACGCCGAGGTTGAGCATGCCCTCGAAGATCTGGCTCAAGGTCGCCACGCCTTCGTTCTCACGGCACGCCTCGTCCACCACACCGAGCATCGCACTCGCGCAGACGGCCAGCAGCGGATCGTCGGTCGCTTCACCCGGAAGGAGGTCGATGTAAAGACGGGCTGGGTGAGGGACGTCCTCGTCCTGTTGAGCTTGGACCTTGGCCTCCGACGACCGCCGCCCGATGGCGCTGAACGCCGCATCGCCCACCGGTTCGAAACAATCGAACAAGTTGCGTTGCACGCCCGCTTGGGACGCCTGTTCATCGGACATGCGCCGCTGCACCGCTTCAAGGCGATGGAGGCGCTGTTCCAGACGCAAGCGCTCGCGGGTCAAATCAGCCTCCACGAGATCGAGGTGCTGCTCGGCCGCTTCTTCCAGCCAGGCCTGGAAACTCCACTCTGGGTCAACGCCCGCCATGGTGTCGATGAGCCGTGCGACAACCCCGGTCATGACGTCCGCGGGGAGGGGGCTGGGTCCTTCACGCTCCGTGGTCATGGTCTAGACAAGTCTTCGTGACGGACTATGAAGTATGGTGCAGGAGAAGGTCGGGAATCGGCGACTTGTGTCCCGTTTGCGACAGGGGTTCCGTTCAAGAAGGGAGTCTCCGTGGCGCGGCCATGGGCGACCACCGCATTGCCGTGCTCCCCGGAGATGGTGTTGGCCGTGAGGTCGCACCGGAAGCCGTCCGTATCTTGGACACGGTGATGGAGCACACCGCACATGGATTCGTGTACGACGACATCCCCTGTGGTGGTCAGGTTTGGAAAGAGACCGGCTTGGAGTGGGAAGAGGGCGCTTGGGACCGCGTGAAGAACGAAGCCGACGCCATTTTCCTCGGCGCCATCGGCTTGCCCGGCGCGCGCCTGGAGAACGGCGACCTCGCCGGAGGCGGCGTCATCCTCGGCATGCGGTCTGGACTCGACTTGTACGCCAATGTCCGACCCATCCGACTATACGAGGGCGTCAAGCACAAGGTGCACGGCACCTTCCGTCAGGTGTGGGACCACGACATGGTCGACATGGTCGTGCTTCGCGAGAACACGGAAGGACTCTACCACAGCCTTCTGCGCCGTTGCGCCGACAGGGCGGCAGGGCGTGACCCCTACGAGCCACCCGAGATGACCTTCCCCGGCCTCGAAGGTGAAGTCGCGTACGACCCGCGGCCCATCTCCAAATTCGGCTCTGAGCGCATTTCCCGCATGGGCTTCGACATCGCCTCCCGTCGCAGCGGTGCACCGGGTGACGGCGTCAGTCGCGTCACCTGCGTGGACAAATCCAACGTGACGCGAGGCTGCCAACTGTTCCGGCGCACCTTTGACGAGGTGGGTGAAGGCTATCCAGACATCGAGCGTGACTACGGCTACATCGACGCGTTCATGCAATGGATCACGCGGAATCCAGAGCACTACGACGTGGTCGTGTCCAGCAACATGTTCGGCGACATTTCCACCGACTTGGGAGCCGTTCTCCAAGGCGGCATGGGCATGGCCGGCTCGGCCAACATTGGTGACCACCACGCCATGTTCGAGCCCGTGCACGGTTCTGCGCCCAAGCACGCCGGAAAGGGCATCGTGAACCCGATTGCCTCCATCTCCTCTGTGCAGATGATGCTCGACTGGCTTGGTCGGCGCAACGCCAACGACGACCTTGTCGAGGTGGCCGAGCTCGTCGGCACGGCGATTGCCGACCACGTGCGAGAGGGCAAGCAGCTGACCTACGACCTTGGCGGCAACGCGTCCACCACGGACGTGGGCTCGAGCATCGCCACCCGTCTTGCCGATGCCCTCCGAGAGCGTTGAAGCCTCAGGAAAACCGGCCCTGCAAATGGGCGCTGATTTCATCCAAGGAGGCCTGCAAGCACGCATCGTTGTCCCATGTTGCGTTCGGAGCCGGATGCTCTGACCCTGCGGCGTGCTCACGCAAGGCTTTGGCCACGCGACCGACCTCGTCAACAATCGTGACCGAAGCGGTCCGCGCCGTGCGGGACAGAGGGTTGAGATCCACCACGAGCACCGTCTTGCCCATCGCCACCAACGCTTCGCAACGGTCGCCGTCCTCCAGGGGGACCAACACCACGTCCGCGGCAGCGATGCCTGCAGCATCGCACTGCGCTCGAGGGCCTTCCAACCCGGCGATGCGCCCGTCGGTTCGACGGCCGAGCACCTCCACTTCCAGGCCGTCCTCATTGCACCATGCTTCAAGCCGCGAGATCAATCCGTCCATCCTCGCTTGCGTTCGATAGAAGATGTTCACTTCCAGCGGGCACGACAGTGAAGCGGCCAAGTGCAGAAGGTCGCGCCCCGCCAGCGCCACCGTGTTCCCATTGACCGAGATCACGGGATGTTTGGCTGCATGCAAGCGTGCATACGCCTCGCGGGTGGCTTTGGCCGCAGATGCCGTGGTGCGCTCGCCAAGGAGGTAATCGAAGGCCTCTCCGCGGCCGTGAGCGATCATCGCGCTTCCTGCCAGCAAGCCTTCCGAAGCCGCCTCTTCGATGAGGTGCCGACGAAGCAAGGAGGCATACCTTGGGTGACTTGGGTCTGCGGCGATCGGGTTCACGTGAAGGCCCCCGTCACACGCCGTCCATGAGCATGGTGAGGTCGAGCGGTGCAACACCGCGGTTGACGGCGCTCGTGCTGATGACGTCCATGCCGCTCTCTTTCCAGTCGCTCAACCCCTCGAAGGTGATGCCGCCACTGGCTTCCAGCACCACGTGCTCTCGAACGCCGAGCGATTCCATCTCTGCGGCCACGTCCTTGCACGTTTCCGGACCGAGGTTGTCGAGCATGATGACCAAGGGGGTATCGCCCATGCTGGTGCGGTGCTGACTCCACGCCAACGCAGCGGTCAGCGCTTGCTTCGCGCTCGTGGTTTCGATTTCGATGAACGCGTGGTCTTCGTTGGGCTCCAAAGACGCCACGGCGGCCTGCACTCGGCTGACCTCATCCTCGCCGTAGGCCACGAGGTCGTTTTCCTTGAGCATCAGCGCGTCTTGTCGATTCAAGCGATGCGTGAGGCAACCACCAAGATGCACGGCCCATTTGTCCAACAATCCGTAGACGGTTTTTCTGGTGCAGGCCACCTGTCCCGGAGCAACCGTGGCCCACGTCCGAGCCGAGGTGGCGATGCCGGACAACTGCCCGAGCAGGTTGAGGACGGAACGCTCGATGGCCAGCAGCACGTCGGCAGGGCCGGTAAAGCGCCCGATTTCGTCGCCGTTGCCGACCTGACGGCCGTCGCTCGCGCTCCACGATACGCGCACCTCAGGCGCCCAGATTTGCAGCAGGTGATCCACAGCGGCCGTTCCGGCCACCAGGCCTTCAGAACGGGCGAGCACGACCGACGTTGCCGCATCCCCCTGACCCATCAGAGGCATGTCGATGCCGTCGTCCGTCAGCACCGCACCGACCCAACGGTCGATGCTGGCCAACAAACGGTTGGACGGCCCTTCGGCCGAGGTCCACAACAGGTGGCCTCGGTCGTGAGGCACCTTGCCGCCCTTCCCCATGCTTCCCGATGTGCGCTGGACCTCATGAAAGCACCCCTGCCCTTCCGCAAGGCCCATGCCGTTCCATCGTGCGGGCGGAGCATGCAGCGGGTGGTCGTGGTGGGCGGCGGCCTCGCTGGGCTGGCCGCGGCCCTCGAGGCAGCGTCCTCGGGTCACAAGGTGGTGGTCCTGGAAGCGCGCGATCGCCTTGGAGGACGGGCCACCACGACACCAGGGCGCTATGCCGACCTCGGCCACGGGCCGCACGTGTTGTTGCGCGGGGGCACGATGCATCGTTTGGTCCGCCGCCTCTCGCGTACACGTCCCGCCACGGTTGCGCTCGCTCCACATCGTCTGCACGTGATCGGGCATGGTCCGCTTCGCTCGTTGCGAAGCGTGCGTGCAACCGCCAGCGTCCGCCGCATGCTTCGGTCCTCAACGCCGTCAGATGAGCCCGCCGTGCGCGCTGCTCGACTCTTGGCGGGCTGGGGATTGCCCGCCGTCGAGGGCTCACTCGGAACGCGGGCTGAGGCCTTGTACATGGGCCAAGGCCTGATCCTCCAGGCCGGCTGGGCGGACCTCATCGGGCGGATTCTCGCCGCCCTCGACGAAGTCGGGGTGCCCATCGAAACCAACGCGAAGGTCATCGCCGTCGAGGACGGATGCGTGCACTTGGAGGACGGGCGGGACGTGGAAGCGGACCTTGTTGTGGTGGCTGCTGGACCGCGACGAGGGGCACGTCTGCTGGAACAAAAAGCGGGGCCTGCTCACCGGGTCAGCACCATCGAAGCCCTGCTGGATGCGGTGCCTTTCGGTGAACATCAGGGCCTGATTGATGTCGACGAAGGGATGGTCGCCCTCCGCCTGCCGCATCCAGAATCGGCCTTCACGCACCTCAGCGCCATCGCCGTGCCGCTCGATGGCGAAGACGATGAGGGCCGCATGGCTCGCCTCGAAGGATGGCTGGACCGGCACCTCGCCGGCTGGCAAAGCGCCGTGGCCGAAGACCGTCGACAGGCCGGCCTTGACCTCGCCATGAGCGAGCGAAGCGAGGCCGGCGCGGGCGGTGTGGTGCTCGTCGAGCCTCACTTGGGGCTGTCCGATGCGCTGATCGAGGCCACACGCGCAAGCGTCCGGACGGCCTTGTCGGGTGACGATGCCTAAGGCCCGCCGCATACGCCGTGATGGTATGCGCCTCGTGTCGTGGAACGTCAATGGCCTCCGTGCCGCCATCCGCAAGGGCATCGACGGGTGGATCGACACCCTTGGTGCCGACGTGCTGATGCTGCAGGAAACGCGTGTGCTCGAGGAGCAACTGCCCAAGGACTGGTCGTGGCCTGAAGGCCACGCAGTGTACCTTCATCCTGCGGAAAAGAAGGGCTATTCTGGCGTGGCCACGCTCAGCACGCTTGAGCAAGACGTGCTTCCCGGGTTCGCGTGGGGCGAGGACGCCACCGACATCGAGGGCCGCGTTCTCGTGACCCGCCACGGTGATTTGGTCTGCGTCAACACCTACCTGCCCAACGGCGGTGGCGGTCCAGAGCGCCAAGCGTACAAGGAGCGCTGGATGGACGCTTGGCGGGCATGGCTTGCGCCGTGGCTCGACGCAGACCACCCTGTGGTCGTGGTCGGAGACCTCAACATCGCCCACACCGAAGACGACATCTGGAACCCGAAGGGCAACGCCAAGACGAGCGGTTTCCTTCCGCAAGAGCGGGCCTGGTTCACCGAACTGCTGGCCGACGGATGGGTCGACAGCTTCAGGCACGTGAAGGGCGAGGGCGAGAAGATCTACTCCTGGTGGTCCAACCGTGGCAACGCTCGTGCTGACGACAAGGGATGGCGCATCGATTACCTCCTCTGCAACCCGGCTGCCGCCAAGCGGATCGTTGCTGTGGACATCGTCCGGCAAGCCGGGCTCGAGGTCAGCGACCACGCGCCGTGCATCCTCGACCTCACCGATTGACAAGAGATGTTTTCCGTGCGAGTGCAGAGGGGCACACCATGAAGGGCCTGCGAGCGTTGTTGGCACTCAGCGTTGTCGTCCTTTTCTTTCCCATGCCGGCAAGTGCCTTGTGCGCAGATCCAGCGTCCTGCCGAATCCTCACCGCGAGCATGCTCTCCATCCTCTGCATGCCGTTGTACATCATGGGCATCATCATGCTGGCTTTTGCCAACACACGGCCTTGGGTGGTGATTTTTGGCATCATGGGCGTGCTCGGATCCGCTCAGGCTGCCTTCGCGGTGATTCCCACGCGCCTCGATCTTCTGTGGCTTCTGGCGGTCCACCTCGTGCCCGCTGTGCTGTTCTTGATCGTCGGCATTCGAGCCTTTCGAAACCGCCCAGAAACGATGGTCATCCCAGTTGAAACTCCGTGAAGTTCTCCAACATACGGAGGGAGGCTTCATGCCTCGACCCTCGATGGACGTGCATGCGCCTCTATCACAACCCGCGCTGTTCGAAGTCGCGACAAGCCGTGGCCCTGCTGAAGGAACGCGACGTGGCCTTTGAGGAGCACCGTTACTTGACGGAAGGCGTGCACGCTGATGACCTGGACCTGCTCGCTGGGCTTGATGGCATCGTCCGCACGAACGACGTGGAAGGCGACGTCGATCTTTCCGACGTGGTCGCCGTTCGCGCCCTGCTGGCCTCAAACCCGAAACCGATGCAGCGACCCGTGCTCGTGCATGAAGGACGTGCGGTCATCGGTCGGCCACCCGAAGACATCCTCCACCTGCTGGACTGAGGTGAGGCCGTGAACGCGTGGATTTGGCTGCTTATCGCCATCGTCTCCGAGGTCATTGCCACCTCGAGCCTCAAGGCCACGGAAGGATTCACGCGGCTTGGGCCTTCCATCGTGGTGATGGTCGGTTACGTCGGCTCCTTCTGGTGTGTCTCACAGACCTTGGACACCATCCCGCTTGGCGTGGCCTACGCGGTCTGGTCAGGTGTGGGCATTGCCGCTTTGGCGGTGGTAACGGTGGTCGTGTACGACCAGAAATTGGATGCTGCGGCGTTGGTTGGCATGGGCCTGATCATCGCTGGTGTGGTCGTGCTCCGACTCTTCAGCGAAACCTCGCTTGAAGGATGAAAACGTGCCATCTTGCGCGCAAAGGGCCCCTAGGTTACACCGTTGATACGCGAAGCTGCCTTGCGCATGCGCATGGCCATGGAAGCACCGGCCGACATGCTTCAACCCACCTCAGTGCCCTCCGCAGACCTCCAAGGCTCCATCAGCG
>CEUV01116040.1_pt1 | contig 26835 bp, 26 predicted proteins | sample 356401 | NCBI WGS metagenome assembly CEUV01 (sample SAMEA2622710, study PRJEB7988) | marine metagenome | isolation source: saline water (ENVO:00002010), including
CCGACAGCAGCGCTACCGATAGCGGCCTGGGAAATTCCAGCACCAACAGCAGCAAGGCCGAGAGCAATACCTGCTCCCATGTACTTGCCCCAGTCATCGTAAGCACCATCGGCTTCGACGTTGGCTGCAGCTGCGCCCTGAGCAATCAGGACGAGAGCGCCAAGTACAATCATCATTCGTAGGCTTGTTTTTAGGGTATTCTTGTTCATTTTTTCTACCTCCATTTAATGTCCAGTGGACTATGCTTTCCCCTCCACGTGGAGAGGTTGGCCACCAAGCGGGGAAAAGACCCTGCCGGAGCCATCGTAAAACTTGCCCATCCATTCCACAAAGTGGAGACGAGCTGCGTGAATTGTAGGTGAAAGGAGTCCAAGTGCAATCGCAAAGGCTTGGATACCGATCCAAAGGAGGAAGAAGACAACAACGAGCAGATAATCACCTGCTGAAAATGCGTCGACCATGGATGCAAAGCCCATGGTGTTGCTAATTTCGGCAATCTTGACACCTGCGACGCCAACTGCCATGATTCGCAGATACGAGAGCGTGTTTGCAAGAAGCCCAAATGTTTCGATTGGGCCCATGATAACACCGCCGGCCCAACCAAAGCCTTCGAAAACGGCGAGGGCGACGATGAGAATCAAAACACCCGCAATGACAACAAAGGCTGGAATTGTACCAGCCATCAACTCGTTGGTACCTTTCATGAATCCGTATATGTGAAGGAAACCACCACTCAGAATCATCAACCAGCTACCTTTTTCGAAGAAGGCTGCTACGATGCCATGGCCCTTCAAGACGTTGAAGAAGCCAATGACGAACCCAAGGAAGAGATGGAGTACACCGACGTATACGGACAAGAGAACGTAATCGGTAAGGGCACCATCTGCACGGTGGAATGGCACATAGGTGTGGCCAAGTCCGAGTGCTGTACCGATGTCACTGGACTTGAATCCGTAGGTCAGATCTTTTGTCCAGGCGTAGAATCCTTCCAAAGGCGACCATGATTCATCCCAAATGAATCCAAATCCTTCAGCGAACACGAATCCCCAGAACATACACCAAATGCCCATCCAGAGAAGGACAGTTGTTGCATTCTTGCCCATAGGGTCCTTTGCAAACGGCAGTGTGCGAAGCCATAGTGCGAGAAGAACGATAACAAAACCATATCCAAAGTCGCCAAGGATTAAACCGTAAAGTAGTGGTAGTGTAATCATAATCAGCGTTGTTGGTTCAAAGGTACCGTACTTTGGACGTCCAACGAGGTCAACGACGAGTTCAAACGGTTCAGCAGGATTGCTGTTTTGATAAGCAATCGGCGGTTCAGGTTCAGCATGGTGATCATCGTGGTCACCGTGGTGGTGATGATCGTCAACATGCGCTTCGATTTCAAGATGAGAAGCCAACTTCTTGAGTTTGGAACGAGCCGAGTCAGCGTTCTTGGTTGGAAGCCATGCGTCAAGGGCAAATGCTTGGTTTGAAACAGCTAAGGACGTTGGCGAGGTGAAGATGGCATCCTCTCGTTGAAGGTACTCCTCCACAATTACCAGGTCTGAACCATGCGTGCTTGCCCAATCATCGAGTTTTTTCTGGTTCGATTCCATTGAAACCATGGCTTCAGTGATGGCCTTGCGAGCATCGCTTGCTCGTTGAGCAGGTTTTCCTTCGCCAGCAGGAAGTTGGATTGCTTTAGCATTCAGTTCTGCGAGTGCCATTTGAACTTCTGCTGCCTTGTTTGGAGCGCAGGCAACAGCAACCAATCCAGCAGGTGCCATGAACTCGATATCGTTTCGAAGGTCTGCGAAGACTTTCGATGCTTTCGAGGAATTTGCTGTTTCGGCAACATAAACTTCAACACCCGAATATCCTGAAAGAAGGTCGAGTGAAATATTCAATGGTGCAAGTTTCTCAAAAATTCGAACTTGATCTTCAAGATTTGCAATATTGGCTTCCGCTTCACGAATGCTTTCGATGTAGCCAAGCGCTTTGTTGATCTCAGCCTCGAGTTTCTCAGCAACCGACTTTGCCGTCGATGCTGATACAGCGCCTTTTGCATTGAAGACGGAAATGTTGCTTCGAATGGCCCGAACCTTGACGAGCAATGCGCTCACTTTGTCGGCATCTTCGCCTGTAATTGCATGGCCGACACCGATGCCTTCCTCGAATTGCGTGTAATCTTCGATGTGAACGCATCCAAGGTCAGAGCAAGCACGGACGATGTCTGCCATGGCGTCAACAGGTGCTGCTAACGTCATTCGAGACATTGGAACCGTTGAGAACATGCTACCACCTCATTGATCCAAAAGTTTCTCGACGATGAGCGCAACTGCAGCATCTTGCTTGGAACTGGCTCCGGATTCAACAGCTTCGACGTCTTTTGCGCCTTTCTTCTGGACGGAATTAACGTCCTTCATTGCAGCATCCTTTGCTGCATCAAGTGTGGATTGAATGGATGCTTGAGCTTCTTCGGTTGCTTTAGCGACAAGGTCTGCAGCATCTCGGCGAGCATCACTGAGAATTCGACTCGACTCTGTTTGTGCATCGGAGAGTGTCTGTTCAGCAGCCTGCTCGGCCTTCTTGATGCTTTGGAGGACTTTTTCCATTCCCATAACAACCACTACAAAAAATCCGACTGAGAGGGGGTTTATGAGGCTAATGGAGTCCTCAGTTCATGCAAATGATGCGCCCTATTGCGGTTTTCGTCCCCGGAATCGACTCGACATCATGAACGGATACAAAAGCCGACCAGAAACATCTTGAAAACCTACATCTTTCATCATGTTTCTGTAGTATTTGTTGGTACCGTAATACGTATAGGAACGAGCCAGACCTTTCCAAGGGTGGTCCTTGGTTTTGGTGACCCATCGAGCCATCCATTGAACCACTGTACTCATCCAGATTCTTCCTGTTAAGCCATGCAGATAGTTGGCCTTCCCCGCATCACACATCACCAATTGACCGCCAGGTTTCAAGACACGATAGATTTCTTCAAGGCCTTTCTTTTTGTCTTGAAAATCTCGAAACGAAAACAAACAGAAGACCATATCGAACGTATTGTCTTCCAGGGGGATGTCTTCTGCAAGTGCTTGAACGTAAGATGCAGGAGCCTCTCCGCGAGAAGCTCGAGCGCCATCGACCCGTTTCTTTGCAACTTTGAGCATTGCTTCGGATGGATCGAGACATGTCACATCGAGACCGACGAGATCTTCGGCAAAACTTCCTGGACCGCAACCAACTTCGAGAACTTTCATTCCTTTGGATGCGTGATTGCGTACGTTTCGACGCCATCGTTTGTCCTGTCCAAAGGTCATTAATCGATTAACACGATCGTAATTTGGAATGGTTGCCTCAAGTTGCTCTTCCAATTCTGTCCATGCATCGAGATCAATCCCTGACGGGTCGTATCCGCCGGTCGCTGCTCGCTTGGACATATCCATACCGCACCCTCCGCCCTCTTTGGAGGTGTCGCTTTGGCCACGAGGACCGTCAAGCGATACGTTCGACGGTTTCCGGCGTAATTCCTTCTTCAGGCGTTACACGGAAGACGAGCATTTTGAGGTTTTCAGGAGCGTTTCTAAATTTCGAGACGATCATCGATGTTTCGAAATCGGAACCTATGGTTCGAACGCCAAAGGTGAGAACCATGTCAGCAATGCTGGATAGTTCTTGGCGAACTGAAGCAGGCAAACCATTGACTGAGACCATGATGAGAAGTAAACCGCGATACATTTGCGTGTGTGCTTGAAGCATTCGAATCATGGCAACAACACGGCCAGGGTCGTCTCGTTGTAAGAAGAAATCCAGACTATCGATTCCGGCTCGGAAGTAAGGTCCAAGGGCCATAATTTCATTCGTCACTTCGGTAAGATAATCCTGTGTTGAATCTTCAACGAATCGCGTCTGTGCAAGGCGCTGAATATCTTCCAAACGGAAGCCTTCCAATCGATACCGGCTTGCGAGGAGTTCTTTCTCCAGAACGTTTGCATTGTACTCTTCGCCAATGGTTCGAACATTGACATCGAGCGGCCAGCCATACTTGTTGAAAACACGAACAATCTCTGGTTGTGCTTCATTGGTTGAAATGTACAAGGTGTTTTCAGATTCTTCTGCAGGCGAGATAAATTGCTTTGCAAACAATTCAGCACCAGAACCTGTTTCTGTAAATGCCACCATTGTGAAGCCGCGAGGGACACCCCCATGCATCTCATTGTCGAATTTAGGAACACCAAATGAACCAACTTGGCCAAAGAAGTCCTCATCCTCTTGATCGAATGTAATGTTCTTGCGCATGACTCATCCCTCAGTGAATAACCACCTGGCCCCGATCGACCAAATCGGTGCAGTACAAATCAAGATTTGACAACACCAGCGGTGGTGTCTGGTCCGGTACGTTAAGAATAACAGAAAGAACTTCTCGTTGTCTGAACGTGTTGATGAAGGTGTGCAGATATTCAGCAAGCATGCGATCTTCGTTGTAAATCGCCAAGGCATTGACGCTATCAAGGAACACGAAATTGCGCTGTGTATTTGTTGTCCGCAAAATATAGAGCGTGCGCAAGAGGACCGATTCGAGCATAATCGGGCTATCAACGAAATGAATGTTTGGATAGTTGACATCCGTACCTCCAAGAATACCTGATGAGACCAAATCAATGAATTGAATGTTCGATACATCAACACCGATGGATTCGAAGGCTTGGATGATTTCAACCGCGCCTCTGCTCGCTGAAATGTAGACACCACCCATCTCAAACATCTGCATAAGTGGCAACATTGTACTTGCAGTCACCATGAACGCATTCGAGTTCCCACAGCGAACCTGAACAGAACTGTTTAGGGAGATGGTCGAAAGTTGCTCAGCAATTCGTTGGTCGAGTTCAAACATCATCAAGCACCCCATCGTGACGCTTTATCGCTTTGCGCGCCCCATTTCAGCATCGGCGTGAGCATGACGCCAAGCGGCGTGAGTTCGATCGCGTGCTTGGCTCGACTGTGCGCCGTACCACGCATTTTGACAACCTGCAAAAATCGAAGAAGGTGGCCCATACGCTCAACGTCACCCATGACAACAATACCGTCTGCAATCGCTTCTTCAACACCGAAGGAGGACCAGTGGGCGTTCTCTGTAGCAGAGGTAATTTCCGAGATGAGGATGGTTGTGCAACCAAGCGTTGCAAGTTTCTTTCCAAGTGTAAAAAGGAAGTCACGAATCAATTGCTCTGACTTAATCTTGTAACAAAGAGTTGTTACAGAATCAATCACAAGACGAGTCACACCAATAGTGTTGACAATATCGGTAATGGATTTGATGAGAGCGTGGACGTCGTCCAAGTCGAATGTCGATTTGTCAAGACCGAGCCATGAATACAACACGTCCATGTCAAAGACATTGATCAATCCAGTGTCGACCATGTTCATGTCGAAAAATGCATATTGTCGGATGTTTTCAAGCAACTTAACGGATGGCTCAGTTGCTGTAAAATGAGCACAAGCTTCACCTGCAAGTGCCCCACGAACAAGGAATTCCATTCCGAGTGTGGTCTTGCCTGAACCACATGTTCCGGATGCCAAAACTGTCGAACCATAAGGGATACCACCTCGAAGAATTTCATCGAGACCATGGATACCGGTCACACAGCGGTCTCGGGAATATGTTGATGCGGCTTGCACGGCTATCAGTTCACCCAACCCACCCGAGTTCATGAAGCATTTGTTTGCTCAAAGAACACATCGCCGGGAGTTGCATCCTGTTGAACCGACCATGAACCTGAGGAAATTGTGCTGCCAGCATCCCAAACAAGGACCTGATTCAAGTTCATGAGAAGGCCGGTTTGCCCGCCCCATTCTGCGATTGAATTTGTGTTAGGGTTGGTTTGGCCTGGTCGCGTGAATCGGAGTTCAATAACACCTGCTCCATCATCAAGCAGATTCATTGAGCCTGTTCCAAGCAATCCGTATTGACCTAGATCGAACATTTGCGATGCATTGCCTTGTTCAAGCGAGGAAAGTGAGCCTGTAAACAAGGCGACAGAATGTCCACTGATGACACCTTCTTGGAGGAGGATTTCGTTTGATGTTGAAACCGATGAAACATTGAACGACCAACCATAGAGGCTTGTTGCAAAGGCATTGTCGTTGTACACTTCAATCCATTCAGGACCGCCGCTGATCGGTCTTGCCATCACTTCAGTAAGGACGAGATTTTCGTTTGTCCTTCCCGCATCATGCACCTCCAGCGTAATCAAAACCAATTCCGTACCCATTCGCACCGTACTCGACGCCGTTGATGCCATTCGTGCATTGTTTAGGCTTGCCCCACCTTCGAACAGTTCGAGACCGATACGGCCCTCATCATCCGATGCCTGGACCGAAATACGAAGGTGAGCTGTTAAATCATCAGCCAATCCCAAACCGAGTGAAAAACTCGTCAATGTGACGTTTGAGAGTGCTGAAACTCGTTCAAGGTCCAATTGATTATTCAATACAAGACCGGTCTGTACGCGTCCTTGTTCCAAGGCCGACGCTGGTTGGAGGTGCCAATCCATTGTGGAATTGGTATGGTCATAGCCACCACTTCCATCGCTTGGTACAAACCAACCGGAACTACTTGTAAGTCGGTCAAGTCCAAGAACAACCGCTTGATCGACTTGATCGATTTCCGTGTCATTGGAGCCCATTTCAAGTTGAGCAAGCGACATGAATGCAGTGAGAATCATCAGAAACAACGTGAAGGCTGACAGAAATTCGATGACGGCCGTAAGACCGCCCTCATCATCACGTAATTGTGACCAATCGTCGCCTCCCATGCATTGACCACAACACGGGATGTCATGAACGTTGCCGAACAATTTGAGGTTTCCAACCGATTGATTTTCCCCTGATTGAAGCGATGAGTCTTTGAATCATCCATGCGACCATTGTATGATGTCAGGAGCGGAGCGCATGGCTATTCCCAAGAAAAAGACGAGTCTTGGCCTGATTTCTTTGATGCTGTTTTCGCTGTTCTCGGCCCTTATTGCCGCACCCAGCGCATCAGCCATTGAGCAAATCGATCTTGCAATCCTATCCGGCCAAAGCCCTGTTGAAGACCGATTCTATCCTGCTTTTGACCCAATCACCTTCACGGCTGAAGTAGAAAATGAAGCATTGAGCGCTCAAACATCAGCTCGGTCGATGAATTGGTACGTTTGCCAGGGTATGAAAACTGCAACGCAGTGTTCATCGAACGATGTAGGAAGCGGTCAAATCAACGTCAATGGATTGCTAAGCGGCGATACTGGAAACTTCAGCGATTCATCAGCATGGTATCCATCCGGATTGACCGGAGCCTTCACCGTCGTATTCAAGTTCACCTATGCAGATGTCGACATCAGTGACGATGTTCTCACCTACAACATCAACTTGACCGCGGAATACAGCGATGTTTCCATCGACCAAGATCAGGACCCAAGAGACACACTTTCAGGCTTGCACACTTATGATGGCGAGTACATCCTCAACACCGAACAAGATTACATCATGGACATCTATGGCATGGCTCACACATGCGGGTCATGTGGACTCGTTGCGAACATGGGATGGAACTTGCTCGAGTTGGATGGCACCTTGGTCGCTACATCAAATCAAAGTGTCACGAACTTGCCGTCTGGAGGATATGAGCAAGTGTTTACAACGACACTACCCGCACTCAACTACTCCGTCCCCGGACGCTACATCTTACAATTTGGACTCATCGATAGTACGAGTGCATACGATGGTGATCTGAACGATTACAATGACCTCGCTGAAGTGGAAATCGTTCTCGATAACACACTTGATCTACGCATTGCAAGCATGTACCCTTCACACGACCCGTCCTCTGCAAACTATTACTTTGGCGAGGATATGCTCTCTGTCGATGTTGAAAACATCGGGAACTTTACTGTCGAAGATGTGAAAGTAAACTTCGAAATGTTCGATGCTGTTGGAGAATCCGAATACCTCGATTCCTGTACAATCGACAAACTCAATCCATCAGAAGGTTCCACATGTATGTTCAATCTAACAAAGGTTGGTGCTGGAAAAGAGTTGCGCATTTACATGCCAACAACCTTCAACGGGCGACCAGATACCGGCCCTTCAGACAATACGCTCATCGAATTTACGTCAATTCTTGCCGGTGACATTTTGCCGATTATTACGATGAATTCGATTTCAGGCACCTACACGACTGCCGATACGATCGAACTGACGGCCATTACCAATTCCGTTGCTGCAAAGCCTCTCAATTACACGTGGATGCTCGATACGGTCATCAGCATAGGGTACGGAGAGTCAATTGCCATCAATGCCTCAGCATTCCCGCTCAAGGATTACGATATAGGGCTCTTCGTTGAAGATGCCTTGGGATTCACTGCAGAAACACATGCAACAATCTCGATCATTGACGAAGTTGTCATTGAAGAAGAGCCACTCATGTCCGGTTCAGCTGTCTCGCTTGACAAGGCCCGATTCGTGTATGATGTACTCTTACCGATTGAGGGATTCAATTACAACATTGCAGGAGGCAAAGAGCCCTTGATGATCATGGATTTCAAGGTCATGCAAGAAGACAATGCACTACAACCTGCGCAACTTCAAACACTGAATCTGGACATCAATCTCTCCACGCTTCTTCCTGACTCTATTCCGCATGATTCAGTTGAATTCCTGGAATTATCAGCTCTAGACGATGCATATTGGGATTATCTCGTATCGCCAGACTTTTTCGCCTATGATGGCCTCGAAAATATCAGCTTGACCCTTCGTTCCAACACGATCGTCCTCGTCATTGGTGCATTGCCTCAACCAAACGTTTCCCTTGCCAATCTCTCACACAACAAATTGGAAGGAGGGGTGATTGAACTCCATTGGGAACCCAATGGCGACATTGAAAATCCTTACCTCGGTGGTTGGCAAATCTACAGGCTTGAGGTTGATGAATCGGTCGGAACCATCTTCCCAGACCCTGCAACTGAAACCAACCAGAATCTATGGGCTGAGTTGTTGACAGATAGCGCTGTCGCCTCAACGCCGACGAATTCAGAAGGGTGGACGGATCCTGTTGCATTGGAAACTGGAACGTGTGCTTCCTACGCCATCTTACCTACAAATCGTGCAGGCGTTCCTGATTTGTCGAAGATCAACGTCGTCATGAACGAGGATGGGAATTCCAGGCTTTGTGGCGATGCACTCCCTCCTACGAGCGCAATTGAATTATTCAGCTCAACGTATCGATTTACCAATTCGACGGATTGTTTCGATATGCAACAAGATTGGAACGCATGTTATGAACTCAACCTGACATGGACATGGCCTGCCAACGAGGCCGATGGTGGCGTCACATGGAACATGTACAGAATGGATACAGAACCAAGCATCATCGACTTGAAGTTTGCATCACCGATCGCTACGGGATTGACTGGCATTGAGGGCGAGGAAGGTACGTTCAATCAATCAGGACTGGAAGCGGACGGTATTCGCCCTCTTCGAACCTATTACTATGTGCTTGCTCCTGTTGATGGCAAAGGCAATGAGAACACCAATGACCTTCCAAGTGGAAACATCTTGCGAGTCAAGATTCAGGATCAGTGGTGGGAATACAACCAACATCTCATTCCTGAAGAACCAGAACCACCTGAACCACCATTAGGCGTTCCTTGGCTTCAAGACTTGGTGGATTACACGAAGGTCGGTGAATTCCAAACTGCTGGAATTGCAGTCCTTGTTCTAGTCGTACTCAACGCATTGTTCATTCCGATTACAATCAAGCGAGGTGCTCGATTGAAGCGCGTCATTGCAGCCCGTAAACGCAACCAAGCGACACGCAATATGGCGGACGAATTCGAAGATTTCTTCGAGTGAAATTCGCTCCCTTGTGAACCGTCATATTCTTGACTAAACTGCTGGTGGCTCGCCTCGTTGCGGTGATCGCATAGCCTGGCCATTGCGCTGGATTGCTAATCCAGTGGGTTAAGTCCCTCGGGAGTTCGAATCTCCCTCACCGCGCCATCATGCCAACGGACCGAGGATGCCAAGCCACGATGGTGGAATAAACGAGATCAAGACGAGCGAGAAAAACATCGCTCCGAGATACATGAGCGAACGGAAAAACGACTTTGCTGCTTTCGGCATCCTCCCATTCCCATCAAGAGGTTCGTTCACGTCGATTTGCCATACCGATTGTGCGTACCACATGGTCAGTCCACCAGCAACGAAAGCCCAAAGCAATGGCAAACCTGATTCTGGCCAAAAACACGGAACTGAACCCAAAAGAAAAAGCCCCCCACAGTAGAATTTCGACTCTATAACGGTCCTTTTAGCACCCTTTACTTCGTTCATCATTGGAACGTTGGCGTTTGCATATTCTCCTGAACGATACAATGCCAGTGCCCAGAAGTGGGGTGGCGTCCAGAAGAAAATCAAAGCGAACAACATCCATGGAATCGGCGAGCCAAGGTCAAATGGATTCATTGAATTGATTGAATCTGCGGCTGCTCCTGCCCAACCAATCAGTGGTGGTGTTGCTCCTGCAGCACCACCAATGACGATGTTTTGTGGCGTCCTTCGTTTCAACCACATCGTGTAAATGAACACGTAAAATCCGACCGAAAAGAAGGACCAAAATGCAGCCTTCCAATGAAGCAAGAAGAACAATGACGACCCTAGAATCGAGATGAAGATTCCGAACAACAACACCGTTGTTGGTTGGAGTTGACCCAATGGAAGAGGTCGATTTTGTGTACGTCGCATTTTCGTATCGATATCCCGGTCATACCACATATTGATGGCATTTGATCCACCTGCCGAGAGCGTTCCCCCAGCGAGTGTAACCAACGACGTCCACAAGGTATCGGACCACGTTCGTTCAAGGCCAATCAGATCGTATCGTGCAAGCGAGTCATGAACGAGAATCGCACAAATCGCAGTGATTTGGAGAAGAACAATGACTCTCAATTTCATCAATTTGATGAACAGCGAAATCATGGAAGGTTGTTCTCCACTCATTCGTTCTCACCAGTAGGATTGAATCGTCCGAGATATGCCAAACGCAACATCATCAGGGTCACAGCAGCAGCGACGAAGGATGTTACACCGAAGATAAGATGCAGCAATGAAATGAATTCTGGGAAGTTATCTGGATTTGCAAAAACGATGTACATGCCTCCAACAAAGACGTTGAGAATCCAAAATCCTGTTACAACTTCGGTAGCTTTCGAAAAGCCTTCACCTTCCCCTGAATCACGGGCATCAACACGTATCTTAGCTGATGTTAGAATCAAAACCAAACCGACAATTGCTGCTCCAAAGCGGTGAACCATTTGTACGAGAATACCTGGACCATCAATACTTGGAAGAATTGAACCCTGACATTTTGGCCAGCCATTCGGGAATCCAATGTTGCAAGCTTGGTTGTAATTCCCTCCAGCAGTGCTGGAAACCCAAGCACCAAGAATAAGGAGAATAAAGACAGAAGCCGTGATGCTAATCAATCGCTTCTTTTGGCGGTCCAAAAACGCCTTCGACGTTGACAAGAACGCCCAATTCGTTCCTTCATGCGCCCGCATGGCAATGTATTGCCAAACCAAGAGCGACGTGAAGATACTCGCCAAGGAGAGGTGCATAGCGACCGTCCAATCGGCATTGTCAAAACGAACCGTGACGTATCCAGCAATTGCTTGAATGATCAAAAGAATACCTGATACAACCGTAAGATTACGCAATCCCTCGCCATATTCAGATTTGAGTTTCTGAGCCATGATGGCATTGAGAAGAATCGGTATGGCGATGATGCCAACGAGAAGCCGATGGAACCACTCAACGAAGATTTCAAAGGTCGTGTATCGATGATCAGGACCACGACTATCGATTTCATCAGGATTCGCCTCCCAATACGCCTCTTGTTCTGCTTCATCGACCATGAAACCATAGGTTCCGAAACACTTCGGCCAATCAGGACATGATTCGCCTGCATCATGGATTCGAATGGTTCCACCTACGACGATGATGAGCAACGCCATCACGATAAGAACGAGCGGAAGCGTCGATGGTCGCTTCCACCAAGGCTGGTCCATGTCAAGCCGTGAAGCCGGCCCTCTTTTAACAAGACCCTGCCTCCATGTACCATGAGGAAACCTTTGGCAATGGTTATGGCAGTTTTTTTGACTGCGATTTTCTCTTCTCAATCCATCGCCCACATCGGTCATTTCGGTGAATATGCTCCAGCAAAAATGTACGATGTACGCGTATTCGATGTCGATTGTGCCCTTTCAAACGAGACATGTATCGCCAACGAAACAACGCATTTCATCGAATACTTCTCAGCAGACTGGTGCGAACCATGTGCAATTGTATCCCAAGAACTCGACCAATTAAATCGTAGTGATACAACCATTATCCAACACCATCCATCACCTGCAGATCTCCATTTCTACTCCGAATCAAACATTCGATTGTATGAGACATACGGATTTTGGGGCGTTCCAGACGTCGTTCTCAACGGAGAAGGACTCCTTGTCGGTCCATCTCAATCCAATGAATTGGCAGCGACACTGGACAACTTTACACGAGAATGGACTGGATTCCTCGAACTGAATATGACCAATGGAACAGTTTCATGGCAAGCCGATGATGGTCACGTCGTCCACGTTTGGATTACAAAAAATAGACCACACGAATTTTCATACGTTGATCAACCACTTGTCGTCACCGACCATGCCTATGCAAACGTCACCAAGGAGGTCTTCAACTACACCAACGATACGAACCAAACCGAGGCACCATATCACGTTTACAACAGTTCGATGAACATCTCTGATCTGTTGGATGAGAACGTGACAAGCATTGTCGTGACGCTTGAAACACCTGGCCGAATACCTCTCACTCGTGCGTCTGCATTGAGTTCACAGGGTTATGATTTGGTCGACGAAGGTCCGAACGACTTCTTCCCTGAACAATCCAAAAAAGGTGGTGAATCCGATTTGGCCATTGCAGTGTTTGGCCTCATGCTTGCAGCCATCATTCCAGCCTTCATTATGTACATTCAAACCGCTCGGAAATCAAAGGCACTTCTTGATGAGTCCGAATGAGAACCTTCCGATGGGTTGAAGAACATGACCTCAGTCGAAACGTTGCGACGGTTACGTCGTTAGGTGAAAAAATGGTCAAGCCAGCACGACTTCACACACGTTTCGAACGAGCCCGAATCATTGGCGCACGAGCACTTCAAATTGGAATGGGCGCCCCACTTTACGCTAAGGAAGAAGACCTCCGAGAGGAATTCAAGGCTGAACTTATCTCACTTTATGGACTTGAGGAAGCAAGCGTTCGCTTCGTTCTCGACCCTCTCAAGATTGCTGTGTATGAGTACGACAACGAACTCATCCCAATCGATATCGATCCTCACCTCGATGAGTGATTCTCGGTTAGGCGAATCAAGTGACCTTTGATTCAGAGTACGAGCCGTTCTTTCAACCACCAGGTTGGGTTATTGGTCCTGTATGGGCCGTTCTTTACACAACACTTGCGATGAGTTTCATATCGATTCTAAGCAAAAAAGAGGAGTTACAGCAATTCAATCTGATTATCGCATGTTTCATCATCCAATTAGCACTCAATCTGGCATGGCCCTCACAGTTCAATTCAGAAAAATATCTCATCTCATTGTTGATGATCATTGGAATGGTTGTCTTCTCATTAGCTTACGTAGTTCTCATTCACGAAACAATCCCATTTGCTTCACGATTGATGTGGCCATACATCGCTTGGGTTTCCTTTGCAGGCCTCATCAATACGGCATACCTGCTGAATTCGATGAATTGAATGGGACGTTCAACATCAATGAGTCGAATTTCTCTTTCGATTCTTCGATGCAGACAGAAAAAGAAGTAACAAGGGTCCCAATCAGATGATATCAATTCGAACAGGACTTGGAGTTATGTTCTCTCCGTCAGTGTTTGTCTTCTGTTGGGACCTGAACAACACTGTACAAAGTACAACACACACCACAATTGGCACCAAAAGGGGTAACAAGGTCGTCAGCGATTGTTGTATGAAGATAGCAACAACGCCAATTAGTCCAAAAACGAATCCCAGCCCGTTAAGGACAGGAATCGAAGCTGTTTCGTCTCTTTCTAGTTTCAGCATTAACTGACATGCGTGTACATCCATATATGAGAGTATGTTTATTGAGAATGATGCGTCTTGAGAATAAACTCAATTTGCGTTTCCAACGATAGCGAGGCAACATCAACACAGCCCACTGGCTTAATTCAATGATGTAGGCACTCTAGGTTCGCCTACGCATGAACATGGCGAATGCGAACAACAGCAACCAAATCACTGCATAAGGCGAGACGACTGTTTTTGACGCATTTTCAATATCTTCCAATTGAGCACCAGCGCCTCCACCACCTCCACCGCATCCTGGTGGAGGAGGGCCTATTCCTGGTCCCCACGTTTCACCATATCCGGCACAAGGGTCGCCTCCCCCTCCGCCTTGGCCAGCCCCTGCATCACTCGACATATCCGCTTCACCATGGTAACAAATCAGGAAGTATGGGAATCCCATCTCTCCATCTCCATTTTGCATCGTAGTATGATAGTGATCGATTCCCTGTGGAAAATCAGGAGTCGGGCCAAAATGACCATTGCAAGCATCGAGATGTCCTAAACCTTCGACGTATACGTAATCGTCAATTCCATTGTATCGAGTTTCTCCTGATTTCAATTGGTATGAGCTTTTCATCTCAACTACGTTCATTTGGTCATCATAGCCCCAAAATCCGTAGATTGGATAGCCATCATATGCAACACCAACGACCATTGAGTGATTGCCATCATAGGTATTCTGGGCAACTGCTTGAATGGTTGATTCATCGTAGTCGTTGGGAACTAATTTATCAACACTTAATTCAGAGAATACCCCAGGAGGCTGGTGGGGTGAAGCGTGAATCAGGGCGATCGCCATTTTGGTCATCCGATGAGCCGACTGTGCTTGAAATACAGCAAACTCGGGAACTGTACGGACTTGAAAAAAAAGGACCACAAATGCAGGAACTTCAAGAGTTAGGGAAGGAAGATTACGAAGGATTTTTGATACCTATGATGGGTAACCTCATATTATATTTGATTAAAACTGGTATCGGGTTGTTGATACTCTTTTTGTTGTTTGAATATCTTATCGGACCAATATTAATCGATATGATGTTTGAGGACGCTTGTTTTGGACTTCCCGGAGCAGACTGTTCCTAGTTTTGATGCGTACAAGTCCTCCTCGGCAGAATTGCTGAAATTGTACTCAACCTTGTGAGTCTGAACCCATCAAGAATTGAATCCGTAATAATCGGATTGAATGACATCATCGAGGGATTGTCGAGGGAGCAAGACTGTGCGTACCGCCCACAAATCGGTGAAGATTCGATAGGTTGCTGTCTTATCGAGATAATCCACACCGCTTGAGCCACCTGTTCCCATTCGACGGCCGATCATTCGCTCAACCATTCGTGCATGTGCATGACGGAACAGGAGCATGGATTGTTCGAGTTGAACAATGGTATCGATCAAACGGCGTGGCCAAGAAAGAAGTGGTAATTCAGGATAGGATTCGATGAACAGTAGACCCGCTCTTGCTCGATTGGTTATACCATCTGGTTTGAGGAAGTCTCGAGCAGATGCGAGGTTTGCATCCATTCGAGGTTTGAGTGCTTCAGGGCTACCATGGCCAATGCTGACCATATGTTCGATGACTTGGTCTGAATGGGCTTTCATCGTGTTGAGATGTGCGTCAACATACGCATCGATGGTCGCTTGATCGTTGGCATCAGAAGGAACAGAACCATTGATTGGCGTTCTTGCTAGCCAAGACGAAATTAGCGCTTCTAATGTCGGCTCTATAGAAATCAGCTCAAGCGTTTCAAAGGCCTCATCGTTGATTTTTCCTTCTGCATGAAGCTTCTTCATATGGGCCATTGGATCCATGTCTGCAACTCTTGATTCCTGCTTGAGTCCAAGACGCATTTCCATGGCTCGCATTTGCCAGGATTCGAATCCTGAGGATGTTCCAAGTCGATCTCGGAATGCAAGGAAGCCTTGTGGGCTGAGTGTCTCCATCACTTTCCATTGATTGGCAAGAAGACGGAAGATTTCGATTACGCGCTCCAAATGATGCACCATCTGCGGAAGGTGCTTCTCATCAACAGACGTTCTGGCAAGATAGCCATGCACTGCATCGAGTTCTGCTCGTACCTGTTTGAACCACAATTCAAAGGCCTGATGCGTGATAATGAAATGCATTTCATCGTTTGAAGGTGGAGGGCTGTGTCCTTCTGGACCATCTTGAAGTTGCAGTAAATCATCGAGACGAAGATACCCAGAATAGGTCATCCGATTCGCTGGTGAGCCTGAACCTGCCATGAACCTTGATGGAGATTCGGCACTTGAACTCTTCACCCAAATTTGGCTAAATCGAGCAACCCTATTGAGAACTAAGGGATAACAGTCATAGAGTGCATACGAAACCCCTCGACATGGGCGTAGACCACACCACTCTCCTTTCTTGGCTCGCGGACTACGATAAGGACAACATCACAATCGGTGTTGTCGCATCTCATTCATCCCTTCAAATCCTTCATGGAGCACGTATGGAAGGCTTCCGTACGCTTGGTATTGCCGTTGGTGAAAACCGACGTCGCTTCTACAAAGCCTTCCCTGGTGCAGAACCTGACGAATGGCTCATGCTCGAAGATTATCGAGAAATGCTCGATTATGCAGAATGGTTCCGAAGTAAGAATGTCATCATCGTCCCTCATGGATCGCTCGTTGAGTACCTTGGGAGTGAGAACTTCCGAAACCTGGAAGTTCCTACCTTTGGAAATCGAGGTATTCTACGCTGGGAAAGCAGTCGCGCAAAACAACGTGATTGGTTGATTGCTGGCGGATGCACCATGCCGAAGGTGCTTGAAGACCCGCATGACATCGATGGACCTGTCATCGTCAAGTACGCGGGGGCGAAAGGTGGTCGTGGCTACTTCATCGCTCGTGATTATCGTGATTTCCGACGAAATGTCGATATTGAGGAGGAGTTTACCATCCAGGAATACGTTCTTGGTTGCCGATATTACCTCCATTTCTTCTTTGACCCTCTTGCAACCGACGGCTATCAAGTCCAGGGTCGCGGAAAATATGCTGGTAAGAACCTCGGTCGTCTCGAACTTCTTTCCATGGATCGTCGTGATGAAGCGAACGTTGATGAATTCTACAAATTGGGTTCGCTCCGTGATTTGCGAGAAGCAGGCATGGAGCCATCCTTTGTGGTTACTGGTAATCAACCGGTTGTTATTCGTGAATCCTTGCTCCCTCGAGCCTTTGAAATGGCTGAAGGGACCGTTGCAGCCTCCTTTGAGCTTGAAGATGAATCCCGTGGCATGATAGGTCCATTCTGCTTGGAAACCATCGTCACCGATTCACTTGAATTCAAAGTGTTTGAAATCAGTGCACGTATTGTAGCTGGATCCAATCCATTCGTTGGTGGCTCTCCTTATTCAGACATCAATGAAACCCGTATGTCAACCGGTCGACGCATTGCACGAAGCGTTCGCAATGCACTGAAGAATGACCGTCTTGATGACATTCTCTCCTGACATCAACCTAAGTCAGGTGCTGGCGGTACACCAGAGCCATCGTCTTCAGGTTCATCACCAAGTTCGCTTTCGATTTCATCGACGAGATCACCAAATTCAACTTGCTTTGGGGTCGCTTCATCAGCAATGATTTGAGCCGCAGAAACCTCACCGCTTTCGGAGCGTCGAATCTGTTCTTCCAAGTCTCGCTTGATTTGTTCTCGCTCTTCCATCGTTGGAACGTTGAATGTGCAGACGAGTTGAATCTCTTCACCGAATGTGAGTTCACCAGTGTATTCCATCAAATCGCCATATGCATTTGCAATAACCTGGAATTTTGTTGGATCTTTTGATCGTCGCTTCTTGTGCTTCTTGTAGTAGTGAACGAAGACTTGGTAGGTTCCTGCAGGTGCTTCACCCTCTGGCCAAACGACGTTTTCAATCGGCTTGCGAGAGTCTGGTCGAACGTTTGCATCAACATCGAGGTGACCACCACAAGCAGATTTTCGGTTTCCACCGTGAATACGCTCGCCCGATGGACAAACGACGTGAAGATCAAGATCGTTGTAGTTGTTCCACATCAAGGAGACTTGAACATCTGAAGAGCGAGCACCTTCACGCTCAAGACGCGCTCGAAGTTCTTCAAGTGCACGTGATGCTGCTTGGCGACGCTCGAGGGCATCTTTCTCTTGGGCAGCACGGATCTCAGCGAGACGTTGTTCTTCAGCAGCTGCGAGTTCTGCTTGTCGTGCTGCTTCTTCTGCATCACGCTCTGCTTGAGCCACTGCGTCACGTTCAGCAGCAAGGCGTGCTTCTTCTGCAGCCTTTTCGGCTTCGAGCCGTTCTTTCTCAGCCTGCTCTTCCTGTTCTTTCTTGAGGCGTTCTTGTTGCTCAGCCATGGCCGCTTCTTCCTCTTCGAGTCTGCGACGTTCTTCTTCCTCTTCACGTCGAGCCCATTCTTCATCACGCTGGCGACGACGTTCGAGCATCTCTTCTTCAGACTCTTCGTCATCATCCTCTTCCTCAACAGGAGGTTCTTCTCTTGAGGGAGGTTCTTCGATAACCATCTGCTGAACAGGTTCAACCGGCTGCTGTTCTTGTGGAATCAAAGAAACGCTTACCCCTCCTGAGAGATTTCGACGACGACGCTCTGATTCGATCATCATGAGTTTGCGCTCAAATTCAGAGCGAGCACTGGAAAAACTTGAGCCTTGAACAGGTGCTCTTAGTCCATCAGCGACCATGCCTTGGCGAACCTCGAGAGCCGCATCTCGGCGAATCAAAATGAACCAAACACCAAGAGCGAAGCCTCCTCCGAGGATGCTCAACACGAGTATGGAGCCCGAGTCCATGTATAGCCGATACCATACTGTGTCTTTTATCATTTGCTTACTATATTTGATGAATGTATGCAAAGCATTGAATGTGTCAAGCATCTCGTCATGTCATGAACAAGGCGCAACGCTTGGAACGCCTCCTGCCCAATGGGCGAGGTGTTTGGATTCCGATTGATCACGGAATGTCCGATTATCCCTCCACTGGCCTTGAGGATACTGAAGGTCTGATTCGGGAATTAGCATCAGCAGGCGTGAACGCTATCGTAGCCCAGAAAGGGGTTGTAAGCCATTACAGTCACCTCTGTGAAGGTACAGACACAAACATGGTCATTCATTTCTCTGCCTCGACCCGACATGGTGGACCAGATGCAAGTCGCAAAGTTTCGGTTGGGCAAGCGTCTGAAGTCGAATCAAGAGGTGGTCTTGCAGCATCTGCTCAAGTCAACATCGGATCGGACGGAGAAGCAAGCATGCTCGCAGAAATGGGTCAATTGACAACGGATTGTCATCATCTTGGCCTCCCTGTATTGGGGATGATTTACGCTCGTGGACCACATCTTGACATCATGGAAGGCGATACCACCAACGGTGTTGCACATGCTGCACGTGTAGCGTTCGAAATCGGATGCGATGTTGGGAAAACGACGTGGACTGGTGATGAGGGCTCCTTTGCACAAGTCACGTCGGGCGTTCCAATTCCACTCTTGGTTGCAGGTGGTGCGAAAACCAACACGCGTTCGATGCTTGAAATGGTCGAGAAAGCGATGAAAAACGGGGCGGCTGGTGTTTGTATGGGACGTCAAGTCTTTGCGCATGAGTCACCAGGTGCTGTAGCAAAGGCACTGATGATGATCGTTCACCAGGATGCATCTGCAGAAGATGCGATTAATGCAGTAGGTCTGTGAGGTTGTTCAATGGAAGTTTGGCTTGAATCCGCTGAGACGGTTTCACTCGAAGGCATCGATGCTTTGTATGTGCACGATGGCCAAACGGGCATTTCATCAAAGGATGGTATATTGTATCGAGACAATGTTCCAATTGGAGGCCATATCCACATCGATTCCGAAGAGGCGCAATCCAAAGCACGAAGCCTTGCAGGAACGGTTGAATGGATACTGCTTACATTTGAAGACTGGTCGATGATTCCAATCGAGAACATCCTGGCTGCAACCGATGCAACGCCAACAAAAGTTGCGGCACAGATTCGCCAACCCATCCAAGCACAAGGGGCTGCCTTTGCTCTTGATATCGGCGTTGATGCCTTACTTTGTGATGAAACGTGCTTGGAAGCCGCACTTGTTGTCAAATCCATGCGGCTTGAGCAAATGTCAGAAATGCAGTCAACACCAACTGAAACGGCTGAACAAATCAAACTTGAAACGATGATCATCACAGAAGTGCAGGAAGGGCATTCTGGTGATCGTGTTTGCATCGACCTTCTGTCAATGCTCGAGGAAGGAGAGGGCTTGTTGATTGGTTCAACTGCTCGTGCATTCATTCTGATTCATGGTGAAACCGTTCCATCAAAGTATGTTCCAACTCGCCCATTTCGCGTCAATTCTGGAAGCGTCGATGCGTATACGTACCTCGCTGATGGTTCCACAAAATATCTTTGTGAATTAACTTCTGGCGACTCGATTCTCGTCGTAAGCAAGAACGGCCATACTAGGGCTGCAACGGTTGGTCGAATGAAGATTGAAACACGGCCATTCATTCTATTGAGATTTAAAGATGAAAATGCTAATGAAGGTCATGCATTCATTCAGCAAGCGGAGACGGTTCGCTTGGTTTTGGAAAACGGCAACGTATGCTCAGTAACCAATCTTGAGATTGGTATGAGGATTCTTGGTTGCACGCTTTCCTCTACCCGTCATGTAGGCCAAGGCATCTCAGCACCGTCTGAGGAGCGATGAGAAATGGCTGTCTTAGGTCAAGGCCGAGCACATGGGGCTTGCAGTTTACTTCATGCTGCAGGAACAGGCTATGGCGCGAGCATGGCACTCGACCTTCCGATTATGGTCCGAGTACTCGATAAGAAAAGCAAACGCGAAGTTCATGATGATGATGGTGTGTTGCCTCATGTTGTTGATGCATGGACTGCAGCTGGCCATGCTCTTCCAATCGATGAAGACAGCCTTCACTGGGCTGTCCAATCTAAAATTCCTGCACGTGAAGGTTTGAAATCTTCTTCTGCACTTTGTATTGCAGCCGTTCGCGCACTCTGTGATTCAACCGATACTTCCCTTGAATTGCATGAAGAGGTGGCGATCGCAGTCGATTCACAAATTCGTGCTGGAATTACCTTGACAGGAAGTATTGACGATACGTGGGCATGTGCTTCAGGTGGTTGGAAACTTATCAATGCCAATGAGCCTGATGTTGCACAGGGCGTCTTGCTTGAAGGCGTTGGGCCGAAGCGTGATGAATGGAAGGTCTTGTTGGTTTCACGAGGACCGAGAGAATCCCGCCCAACATTGGAAGATTTTCTACCACACCAGCAACAATTTATTCAGGCACTCAATGCGATTCAGGAAGGGAATGAATTGGTTTCGCTCACACTGAACGGACGTGGCGTTATTGGTGCAACCAAAGATCATCGTGCACGAATACTTGCAAACGATGCGCTCGTGAACGGTGCGCGTGCTGCTGGACTAAGTGGTTCAGGAACTGCAATTGTCATTGTCATCCCCGTTCAATTAGAGGGCGTAGCAAATCGCATCAAAACGTGGTACGAACAGAAGCATCCTGACTTTGAGATCATCGAAACGCGCTTCATCAATCCTGAAGAAAAAGAATCTGAGGAGTAAGGCTCAAGTTCTTGAAGACGAATCGGTTGGATAGACTGAGTCAAATGAAGATGCGCCTTGGGGAAACCCTCTCATTGACCCTTTTTGGGGAGAGTCATGGCCACATGGTCGGCGCATTACTCGAAGGAGTTCCTGCGGGTTTGGCAATCGATGAGGGGCGAATTGCACAGCGTATGCTCACTCGACGTCCAGGTGGTCATTTTGCGAGCAAGCGTAAGGAAGATGATGTTGTTGAATTGATGACAGGAATCCACAATGGTTTTTCGACAGGACAGCCAATTCTCATTCAAATCAAGAACAAGGATGCTCGTGAAAGTGATTACAGTTTCATTCCAAATCATCCCAGACCAGGTCATCAAGACCTTGTCATGCATCTGAGAAGTGGTGGATTTGCAGATTTACGGGGCGGAGGTTCATCTTCTGCGCGATTAACGGCAGGTATTGTTGCTGCAGCTGCACTTGTTGAACCATTGCTCGGCGATATTCGAATCGATGCGCATGTTGGAGCAATTGGAGCGATTGAAGCTGCACGACTTGATGAATGTCCAGAAGAATGGGCGAGCGAATTATGTGAACAACTTCGATGTCGTGATGTCAACGTTGTTGATTCAATGAAGGACTGCATTGAACGAATTCGAAAAGAACGTAATTCGATTGGAAGTCGTGTCGATGTTCTTGTTTCAAACCTACCACAAGGGATTGGAGAGCCTTGGTTTGATGGGCTTGAACCCGCATTAGGTCGGGCTTATCTCTCGATTCCTGCAGCACGTGGCGTTGCATTTGGTCAAGGATTTGAAGCGGTTGAAATGACGGGTTTGGAACACAACAGTCCTTGGGGAGGTTCACCTCAGAAGCCAATGCAAGAAGGGGAACGACCCGATGGAAGCATTGCAGGCCTTTCCACAGGATCGAATCTTTATGCTCAGATTGCATTCAAACCTCCATCCAGTATTGCCCATGAGCAAATGACATTGGATTTAGAAGAAGGTGAAAAGAAACCACTCGTCGTCAAAGGGCGTCATGATCCTGTTTTGGGTCCACGTGCTGTGAGCGTAGCACGGGCGATGACAACACTGGTTCTTTGCGATTTGATCCTAAGGAAACGTGATGCGTTGTGAATCACAGAATCATCCACAAGTTTGGAGGCTCTTGTCTTCGAGAACCTGGTGATATCGATAAAATCGCTGAAGTCATCCAAGGCGACCATCAATCGATCCTTGTTGTTTCAGCTCTTTGGGGTACGACCGACCGTTTGTATCGTGCTGCAAAAGACCCTCGTTATGCAAGTCGATTGGTGCAAGATTTGTCGAAACAGCATCTCCGTTTTGCCCCCGGTCTTGATGATTCGAAAAATGCGCATCTTTTCTCAATGGTTCTTCACAACCTGAAAGATGCATTACGATTGTTGGCACAAGACCCTGATGACCAATCAGCATTGAATCAACTCCTCGCTTCTGGAGAACGTTTGAGTGCGCTTGTTGTGGCGCATCGATTGCAAGAATACGGCTTTGATGCATACCCGCTTGGAGCCGAAGACATCGGAATTACCCTTGATGGAAACTATCAAGCCAACCATGTTGATTTACAGGCATCGAGTACAAAACTCGACCCAGATTCTCTGCATGGGACCCCTGTCATCACAGGATGGTTTGGTGAAGGAAAGAACAATGATATTGCAATCTTGAGTCGAGGTGGCTCAGATCATTCAGCAACTGCAATTGCACATCTTATCAATGCAGATCGGGTCATTCTATGGAAGGATGTTCCTGGTATCTTCACCATCAATCCTCGATGGGGGATTCGTTCAGAAACCATTCCTTACCTGGATTATCAAGAGGCGATTGAATTATCCTTGATGGATACACCTGTTTTGCATCCATCGACCATTGAACCATTGATTGAACCAAACATTTCGCTTGAAGTTCGTCACCTCTACCATGCAACGGAAGGTCAGCGAACAGTTGTTGGTCCAAAACTACCTGAAAAACATCTGAAAGCAGTTGGATGTCTTCCCAACGTGATGAGTCTTGGCTTCTCACATCATCATGTGGATGCCCATCAACGTCAACTTGTGAAACTCTTGGGAGAATTGGCACAAAATGAGGTTCATTGGTGGGGATTGGAGTCGAGATTGGGCGATTCTCGCCTGATTGTATCACAACACGATATGCATCGTGCAGCATCGATCTTGGAACGTTTTGACCTTCAACCCCATTATCATCACCATCTGGGATTGCTCTCACTCATTGGATGCAACGAACAGGATGTTGAAGCAATCAATGCAATGTTTGCTGCAACAGAATTTGAATTAACGTGGCTCAACCAAACATCATCTGCTGCTCGCGTAGCCATCGATGGGGAAGATTTGAGCAAAGCATTACAACTTCTGCACGGGTTGATTCAAGATCAACATCAAGCGCTTCTCGAACAGCATTAGGATTACTCATCCCGTGCTTCACGTCGCTTCTGGATGTAGGTAGGAAGGTCAAGTGCAAACAGTCCTCCAACAACGAGGAAGACGAAGAGCGTACCCAATGCAACACCATACACGGAACCAAGTTCAACCGATTCACGTAGGCGAGTTGCCGTATCTTCTGAGAGAATACCGACAATCCATGGTAGGATGGTATTTGCTGAGAGGACCAGTGTTGCAAGAATTGTTGCAATGATTGGATTGACAATCAATGAACGGTGGTACTTGCCGACGATCTTCTTTGGATTCATGACATAGACTTCGTTGGTTCGAATGCTGGTATCCAACATCGAATAGCGAAGAACACCATTTGAGAGTTCGAAATACATGATGAGAAGGACCGAATAGATGACGACCAACGATGCGAGAACCGTTGGGCTATCTGCAAGTCCGAACAAATCGTTCACGCTGGTTTTCGAAGATGCAAAACGCATGATGGCGAGAATAAACAACAAATACGATCCAAGCATATAGCGTGCATCACGTTGGTATGCGCCCCAGAAACCAAGACCAGTTGCACCGATGATGATTCCAATTTGGAACAACAATGCAAGGTCTGCACTTCCCAAAAGCATGAACCAGATGGTTCCTTCGGGTGGAGAAATAATGTAGGTCAAAAGAGCAAGTCCGACAAGAATAACGTAAACACCGAGTTGCATGTTTTGAACGAATTTATCAGGCGGTAAGAACTTCATCTTCGGAACGATAGGTCCTCCAATGAGACTTTCAATGAAGGAAGGCATTTCCAATTCAGGAATCGCATCCTTTGGAATTTCAGAGCCAATTCCTGCTTGACCTGCTGCCTTCTTTCGGCTAGGAGCAGAGGAACGGACAACCTTTCCGTCGTAAAGATGGGCAGTGTCTGAAGATGGTTTTCGCATTGTCATCATCTCACCTCAGAATCCTCGTGCACCTGCAAGTGCGGTTGAAAGGAGCATATCTGGCTCCCAATCCATGATGTTCACACCTAGACCTCGCAATTCGCCAATCAAGACGTCACGCTCGGTCTTCATGACTTCATAGCCGGTTCGATCAAGACGCTTTGCATCGAATTCAAACTCTAGCGACGAGGGTGACAAAACCGTGACGTCAAAGTCACGAGCTCGGAAATCACGCAATGCGTTCACGATGGTTGGATCGTCTTCGAGATTGGACAGGAAGATGATTGGACTACCCTTGTTGATGTGCGGTAGAATTCGGTTGACAACGACCTGTAGCGGGATGTTTCCTCGTGCTACAGCACCTGCAAGTTTGGTCAGAATCACGTAGAGTTGCTTCTTACCCGTATCACGGTCAACGCTCACAACTTCATCGCCGTATACGACGACACCGACTGAGTCTCGACGGCCGAGGAAGTATTTGGCAAGCGATGCTGCTGCACGGGTCGAATAGACCAATGCGTTTCGACTCACTGGACCGGTTTCGCTCACTGCCCGAGAATCGATGATAATGATGACGTCGGAAACGGCGTCACGCTCACGCTCGTTCACCATCAGTTTACCTGAACGTGCATAAGCACTCCAGTTGATGGCACGGAAGGAGTCACCTTCGAAATACTCTCGAAGCGAGTAAAACTCAGAACCAGGTCCTGGTTGACGGATGTTGACAGCTCCAGTGAAAATCTTCGGAACACGAGACTTGACGAAGGTATCTTTGAGATCCTCCATCTTCGGGAACACAAGGAAATCGTTGTAGACATGCATTTCCTTTTCCTTGTGGAATAAACCGAATGGGTCTTGAACTCGTACTGCAACTGGACCAACACTGTAGAAGCCTCGAAGAGGACACTCAAGCGTGTACTCGATGTAGGTCTCACGGCGTGGGCCGAGTTCCATCAAAATGTAGTTCGAACCTTCCTTGATGCGCATCACTTCTGGGACTCGATCTCGAACTTCGAGAATCTTTGCAAGTCCTGAATTGTTTTGCATACGTAAAGTCACCGTTAATTCACCATCTTCAAAGATTCGTGAACCTGAAAGTTTTCGCATGGCGAGGACGCTACCAAGGGCAACGCCTTCTTCACCCGTCCATTCTTCAGCTCGTCGTCCGCTGGAAGCAACGTCAGCATGACCACCAAACAAGGCAGCCCACGTTAGGAAAACGAAGATCACAACAGCGATTGTGACCAACTGAGAATTCCTAAGCGTTAGACCAAGAAGATACATGGCAACGGCCATGCTTCCTAGCATTGCTGATTTGCGACTCCACATCCGAGAACACCTCTAGTCAAGTATGATTCAACGTTCTCAAACGGTAGGTACTGGAACTTCTCGTAGAATGCTTTGCATAACTTCGCCAGCCTCGAGACCCTTGATTTGGTGCTCAGGCTTGAGGATGATTCTGTGCGCAATTGCAAGTTCTGCAATCGACTTGACATCATCAGGCGTTACAAAGTCACGGCCACGCATAGCTGCTGCTGCACGAGAAGTCTTGAGCAATGCTTGGGAACCACGAGGAGAAGATCCGACGAGAACACGTGGATCTTCACGGGTTCGAGCGACGACTTCGACCATGTACATACGGATGGCTGGATCGACATAGATGTCTTCACAAGCCTGTTGCATAGCGATAACACGCTGTGGGTC
>CEUV01157024.1_pt1 | contig 26677 bp, 26 predicted proteins | sample 356401 | NCBI WGS metagenome assembly CEUV01 (sample SAMEA2622710, study PRJEB7988) | marine metagenome | isolation source: saline water (ENVO:00002010), including
CCGCAAGCGATTTAGCTGTTCTTCTAAGAGCAGGGGCATTACCTGCACCATTAACAATTTTAGAGGAACGTTCTGTAGGACCTTCCCTTGGAAAAGATTCGATAAATGCAGGAATGTATGCTGCTTTAATTGCAATAATTCTAGTAATTATTTATATGCTTGTAATTTATGGAGGAAGGTTTGGAGTTACTGCTAATATTTCATTAATAATTAATATTTTATTAATTTTAGCATTATTAGGTGTCTTAGATGCAACGCTTACCTTGCCTGGCTTAGCTGGTATTGCATTAACAATAGGAATGGCAGTTGATGCAAATGTTTTAATTTTTGAAAGAATAAGAGAAGAATCAAGATCTGGAAGATCTAATATTGGTGCGATAGATAATGGTTTTAAGGAAGCTTTTAGAACAATTGTTGATGCAAATATAACTACTCTTATTGCCGCAGTAATTCTATTTCAGTTTGGATCAGGACCTGTAAAAGGCTTTGCGGTTACTTTAGCTTTAGGAGTTTTAACAACTATGTTTAGCTCATTATTGTTAAGCAGAGGGATTATAACTATTTGGTACAATAAATATAAACCAAATAGCTTAAATATTTAAATTAGGAGATTAAATCAGTGTTAAGGTTAATATCTGACAATACGACAATCAAGTTTATTAGATTAAAAACTTTTTCTTTTTCTTTATCAGCTGCTTTATCGATTTTAGCTATTTTATCTGTTGTATTCATAGGATTAAATTTCGGTATTGATTTTAAGGGAGGAATTTTACTTGAAGTAAGAACAGCTAATAATATAAGTATTTCTGATATTAGAAAAGAAGTATCAAACTTAAATATTGGTGAAGTTTCTATTCAAGAGTTTGGAGCAAAATCTGATTACCTTATTAGAGTAGAGCGTCAAAAAGGATCTGATAATGCTCAGCAAATTGCCGTAGAAGCTTTAAAAGGTGTTTTAAATAGCGCCTTTGCTGATGGTATTGAATATAGAAGGTTAGAATATGTAGGACCTACAGTAAGTAAAGATTTAATATCAGATGGCGTTATGGCAATATTTTTTGCTATAGTTGCTATGTTGGCTTATATATGGTTTAGGTTTGAATTACCATTTGCTATTGGTGCGATAGTAGCTTTATTACATGATATCATTCTTACTTTAGGTGTTTTTTCTATACTTGGACTCGAATTTAATCTTTCCACAGTTGCTGCCATTCTATTAATTATTGGGTATTCAATGAATGATACAGTTGTGGTTTATGATAGAATACGAGAAAATTTAAGAAAATTTAAAAAAATGGAACTAAAGTCATTATTGGATAAAAGTATAAATGAGACTTTAACTAGGACAATTAATACTACTATTACTACTATGCTAGCATTAGGAGCTCTATATTTAATAGGAGGTCAAATAATATCCGATTTTGCTTTTGCGATGTTATGGGGAATAATTGTTGGTACTTACTCATCAATATTTATCGCCTCGACGATTTTAGTTTATTTAAATATTAGAAGAACAAAAGAAACTGAAAGCTAAATCATATGGATTTAGAATTATATCCTAAAAATAATGCACCAAATATAGAAGGATATGGTGAAGGATATATTAAGGTTTCAGGAGATAAATTTTATAATACTATTTTATTATTAACAGACCAATATTTTGAGATTGAAGGAATATTAGATAAAAATAATAAAACTATTATTAAAAATAAAATTAATGATTCACAACCTGAAATGATTATTTATGGGACATTAAAGGGACTTGGATACGAGTCTGATATGTTAAATTTTCTTAAATCATTGAATATACCTCTAGAAGTAATGCAGATTGGTTCCGCATGTAGAACATGGTCAGTTCTTATTGGAGATGGGAGAAGTATTTCTGCTATAATTGAGCCAGGTTGAATAATTTTTTAGATATTAAAATAATTAAAAATGAGCTAAAATTAATAAATTATCATCATTATATATCTACTTTTTTTGTTAATTACGAGTTTAGAAATCAATTATTATTAATACTTTTTTTAGACATAGAATTAAATAAAATTATAAATAGTAATATAGATAATTCATTAATAGAAGCTAAATTAGAGTGGTGGAAAATTTCATGTACTGAATCAATAAGTGGTAAATATTTTGCTGTTCCATCTCTAAGACTTGTAAATAAATATTTTTATAAAAATAAAATTATATCTAATGAACTCACTTTATTAATAACTAGCTTAAAAGATTATTATTTTGAAAATAGTATTAATAAGAAAATTAAAAAATATTCTAGATATTTATTGATTAAAAATAAAATAATTTTTCATATTTTAAATATAGAACCCTTAAATATAAATATTAAAAAATCATTAAATTTTTTAGTTTTATTTAAAAGTAATAAAGATCATAATAATTTAGAAACGAGTATTAAATTTTATAATAAGTCGAAAAAAATATATAATAGGGCAGATAAAAAGTTTTTAATATTATATCTATTAAACACAAATAATTATTTTACAAAAAGAAATCTCTATAAAAAATTATTTATTAAATTTACTCGCTATTGGTAGCAAAACTATTTTGCCATAATTTAACTTCTTTTATTGCTTTAATAGCAATATTTTTTCTAGTTATTTCCTTTTTTTCTTTTTTGTTTTTATACTTTTTTATTGAGAGTTTAGGGATTAAGCCATAATTTATATTCATGGGTTGAAATAGATTCTTATCTCTAATAGTTGTTACATGCTCAATTAATGAACCTAAAGCAGTAGAGATAGGTATAGCTACATATTCCTTATTTAGTTCTTCATATGCTAAAAATCTTCCTGCCAAAAGTCCCATAGCTGCACTTTCAACATATCCTTCCACACCTGTTATTTGTCCAGCAAACCTAATATGAGGATGTTTTTTAAACCTCAATTGTTTATCTATTATTAAGGGGCTATTTATAAAAGTATTTCTATGTAAGCCACCTAATCTTGCAAATTTAGCACCTTTTAAACCAGGTAATGATCTAAATATTTCAGTTTGGTCTTTATATTTCATTTTTGTTTGGAATCCTACGATGTTATAAAGAGTTGCGCTGGAATTGTCCTGTCTAAGTTGTACTACTGCATAAGGCTTTAAATTATTATGCTTATTTGACAGGCCTATTGGTTTCATGGGGCCAAATCTAAGGGTGTCTATGCCTCTATTTGCAATAACTTCAATTGGTAGGCATGATTCAAAATAAGGAGTGTTTTTTTCCCATTCTTTAAAATCGGTATATTCTGCATTTATGAGTTTATTAACAAAATCAATATATTCATCTTTATTTAAAGGGCAGTTTATGTAAGCTGCTTTATCACCGGAGGTTCCTATTTTATCATATCTTGATTGAAACCATGCAATATTCATATCTATACTTTCTTTATAAACTATGGGCGCTATAGCATCAAAAAATGCTAAATTATCATTACCAGTGGAATCAATTATTTTTTCAGCTAAGTCTTTTGAAGTGAGTGGTCCTGTAGCGATTATAGCTTTTACAGATTTATTAGGTAAATGTTTATATTCCTGATTTATGATTTTTATTAATGGGTGGCTAATTATACTTTCATGAACTGATTTTGAAAATTCTTCTCTGTCAACTGCTAGTGCACCACCAGCAGGTATTTTATTCTTATCTGCAGACTTCATAATTAGTGAATTTAGTTCACGCATTTCTGCATGTAATAGGCCAACAGCATTATTATTCATATCATCAGATCTAAATGAGTTTGAACACACAAGCTCTGCTAAATTATCTGTTTTATGGGCCTCGGTCATTACTTTAGGTCTCATTTCATACAAATGTACCTCAAGACCTAAATTTGCAATTTGCCAAGCAGCCTCACAACCTGCCAAACCTCCACCTACTATAACTATATTTTTATTTTTACTCATAAACTCAATCTGCCTAGTTATTTATATATTTCTTTAAAAACTTCCCGGTATAGCTGTTTTTATTGTTAATTATTTCTTCTGGTAAACCTTCTGCAATTATATTACCACCGTTTTCTCCGCCTTCAGGACCTAAATCAATAATCCAATCAGATGATTTTATAATATCCAGGTTGTGTTCGATAACAATTACTGTATTACCTTGATCAACTAGTTTGTTTAAAACAGATAGCAATTTTTTTACATCTTCAAAGTGTAGGCCTGTTGTAGGCTCATCTAAAATATATAATGTGTTACCCGTTGCTCTTTTTGAAAGTTCTTTAGAGAGTTTAATTCTTTGAGCTTCTCCTCCAGATAGCGTTGTAGCTGCTTGACCTAATTTGATATAATTTAGACCAACATCTCCAAGTGTTTTTACTTTATTAAATATACTAGGTATAGGTTTAAAAAATATTTTTGCTTCTTCAATACTCATATTAAGTATATCATTTATATTACTGTCTTTTATAGATATTTCTAATGTTTCTCTATTATATCTTTTCCCATCGCAAACATCACATTTAACATATACATCAGGTAAAAAATGCATTTCTATTTTTACAATACCATCACCTTGACAGGCTTCACATCTTCCACCTTTCACATTAAATGAAAACCTTCCAGGTTTATAGCCTCGTATTTTTGCGTCCGTACTTTGTGCAAAATATTCCCTTATTGGAGTGAAAGCACCTGTATATGTAGCAGGATTAGATCTAGGAGTTCTTCCTATAGGAGCTTGGTTAATTTCTACAATCTTATCTATATACATTATTCCTTTAATTTCTTTATATTTACCTGTTTGTAAATGTTTTTTATTGTTTATTTCTTTTTCAATTATTGGAAGAAGTGTATCAATTATAAGTGATGATTTTCCACTTCCTGAAACACCAGTAACACATACAAAAGTTCCTAATGGAATTTTTAAGTCAATATTTTTTAGGTTATTTGTAGATGCTCCTTTGAGTTCTAAGTATTCATTTTTTTTATTTCTTCTCCTATCAGTAGGAGTAGGTATTTTATTTCTTCCAGATAGATAATTTCCTGTAATACTTTTTGTATTATTTAAAATTTGCTTGGGCGTACCTTCAGCAATAATATTTCCTCCATTTATTCCTGCTCCTTCTCCTATATCAACTATATAATCTGAAGCTAACATTGCTTCTTCATCATGCTCTACAACTATAACAGTGTTTCCTAAATCCCTTAAGTTTTTGAGAGTTTCTATTAACTTAATATTATCTTTTTGATGTAAACCTATAGAAGGCTCATCTAAAACATATAAAATTCCTGTAAGACCTGACCCAATTTGAGATGCTAACCTTATTCTTTGACTTTCTCCTCCCGATAAAGTGTTGGATTTTCTATTTAAAGTCAGATAATCCAGTCCGACATCTACTAAAAAAGTCAATCTTAGTGATATTTCTTTAATAATAGGTTTAGCTATAGCCTTATGTTGGTCAGATAATTTTATTTCAATATTGTTTGCCCATTTTTGAGCCTGTAAAATTGTCATTTCAGATATTTCGGCTATATTTTTTTTATCAATTTTTACTGATAATGCTTTTTCATTGAGTCTTTTGCCTAAACATGATTTACATTCCTGTATGGACTCATATTTAGAGTATTCATCTCTAAACCATTTGTCTGTAGATTCTAAAACGCGCTTTTCTAACGAGGGGATTACACCAATAAATGGTCTGTTAATAGATACTTTTTCTGAATCATTATAAAAATCTATGTTTATATTTATATCTTTATTTCCATATAAAATTTGTTTTTGTATATCAATTGATAAATCACACCATTTGTCATCTAGGTTCATACCATTATATTTAGCAAGGCCTTCTAAGGCTTGTTTATAAAATTCTCTTCCTTTAGATGACCAAGGTTTAATAGCACCTTCATTAATACTTAAATTTTTATCTGGTATTATTAGCTCTTCATCAAAAAAACTTTGCTCACCTAAACCATCACATGCACTACAAGCTCCTATAGGATTATTAAATGAAAATAATCTAGGTTCGATTTCATCTATAGTAAAGCCAGACTCAGGACAAGCAAATTTTGATGAATATATATTAGTAATGTTTTTTGAAATATCTTCAACATATAGAAGTCCGTCTGAGATATTTAGGCAAGTTTCTATGCTTTCTGCTAAACGGTCTTTGATGTTATTGTTTACTGCAAGTCTATCAATCACCACTTCAATATTATTTTTTTTATTTTTATCAATTTCAGGAATTTCATTAATTGAGAATAATTGATTATTTATCTTTATTCTCTGGAATCCTTTTTTAATAAGTTCAAGTAATTCTTTTTTGTGTTCTCCTTTTCTATTTCTAACTATTGGAGCTAATAAATATATTTTATTTCCTTCATTAATATTTAATATAGCGTCCACCATTTGAGAGATACTTTGACTTGTAATGGGTTTTCCTGTTGAAGGAGAATAGGCTATTCCAACTCTAGCAAATAAAAGTCTCATGTAATCATTTATTTCAGTAACTGTTGCAACAGTGGAACGCGGATTATGTGAAACTGATTTTTGATTAATAGCTATAGCTGGAGATAAACCGTCTATTGAATTTACCTTAGGTTTTTGCATTAATTCTAAAAATTGTCTTGCATATGCAGATAAGCTTTCAACATACCTTCTTTGTCCCTCTGCGTAAATAGTATCAAAGGCAAGCGAAGATTTTCCACTTCCTGAAACACCAGTAAATACAACAAATTTATTTTTGGGAATATCAATATTAATGTTTTTTAGATTATTTTCACCCGCACCTCTTATTTTTAATATCTTAGATTCATTATTATTTTTATTAATTACAGTCATAGTATAAGCCTATATTTATGTTATAATTTAATATAAAGCAGTTGTATAAATTTATCGATTGTTGTGTTATATTATATATATATTTTTTATGAAAGGAGCTTTTATGTCGGGAAGTGTAAATAAGGTTATTTTAATTGGTAATGTTGGGCAAGATCCTGAAATAAGGTCTTTTCAGAGCGGAGGTAGAGTTTGTAATTTATCTATAGCTACAAGCGAAAGATGGAAAGATAGAGAGAGTAATGAACAAAAAGAGAAAACACAATGGCACCGAGTAGTCGTTTTTAATGAAAATCTAATAAATTTAATAGAACAATATGTTAAAAAAGGTTCTAAATTATTTATTGAAGGGCAGCTTGAAACTAGAAAATGGACAGATTCTTCTGGTGTAGATAAATATGCTACTGAGGTAGTTCTTAGAAATTTTAAAGGAGAATTAACTTTTTTAGATTCTAGGGGAAGTAGCAGTGATAATTATTCTGACAATGATAATAAGCAAATAAATCAGGAAAAAAATAATGATTTAAATCAATCTATTACAGAAAATACTTCTATTGACTCTGATATTGAGGATGATATTCCATTTTAAGTACTTTATATTGAGGATCTCTTGCTCTTATATACTAAATATAGTATAAATAACTATAATTTTTTATATTAAGGAATATTAATTTGGCAGAACCTGAAGATCCAAATTCCCCAGATGACGAAAATAATAATGAAGATGCAAATCCTTTAGAAGAAGGCATTTTACCTGTAACTATTTCAGATGAAATGAGAAAGTCTTATTTAGACTATGCTATGAGTGTAATAGTTAGTAGGGCTCTTCCTGATGTAAGAGATGGTTTAAAACCAGTCCATAGGCGTATTCTTTATGCTATGAAAGAAGGAAATTATCATTGGAATAGACCTTATAGAAAATCGGCAAGAGTTGTTGGAGATGTTATGGGTAAATATCACCCGCATGGTGATAATGCTATTTATGATGCAATGGTTAGAATGGCTCAATCATTTTCTATGAGTCTTAAGTTACTAGATGGTCAAGGTAATTTCGGTTCTATGGATGGAGATCCACCAGCAGCTATGCGTTATACAGAAGTTAGAATGGATCAAGCTTCAACTATGTTAATTGATGACATAGATAAGAATACTATAGATTTTCAAGAAAATTATGATAATTCTACACAAGAGCCTAGTGTTCTTCCTGCCAAATATCCTAACCTCTTAGTTAATGGGGCAGGTGGTATTGCAGTTGGTATGGCAACAAATGTTCCACCACATAATTTAGGAGAGGTTATAGATGGGTGTTTGGCTATAATTGAAAACTCTGAAATTTCATCTGATGAGCTACTTGAAATTATTCCAGGCCCAGATTTTCCCACAGGAGCACAAATTATTGGAAAGTCTGGTATTAGGTCTGCATTTGAAACAGGAAGAGGCTCAGTAGTAATGAGAGGAAAAACTTCAATTGAAAATGTAAGAAAAGATAGAGAAGCAATTATTATTTCAGAAATCCCTTATCAGGTAAATAAAGCTAGAATGATTGAGCAAATTGCTGAAGCGGTTAAAAATAAAAATATAGAAGGAATATCAGATTTACGCGATGAGTCTGATAGAGTAGGAGTAAGGGTTGTAGTTGAGTTAAAAAGAGATGCTACGCCTGAGGTTGTTCTAAATCAAATTTATAAACATTCTCCTTTGCAAACATATTTTGGAGTTAATATGTTAGCCTTAAATGGAGGCAGGCCAGAGCAACTAAGTACCAGGCAAATTTTAGACTCTTTTTTAACTTTTAGAGAAGAGGTAATAACTAGAAGAACAATATTTGACTTAGAAAAAGCTAGAGATCGAGCTAATATTTTAGTTGGACTAGCTTTAGCTGTATCTAATATAGATGAAGTTATTAAGTTGATCAAATCTTCTAAAGATTCAGACGAAGCAAAAAAATTATTATTAGATAAAGATTGGAAAGCCTCAGATATAGCCGATTTAATAGATTTAATTGGGGATCCTAATGATAAGGCTGACGAGAATGGTATGTATAAATTATCTAATAATCAAGCAAAAGCTATTCTTGAATTACGTTTACAGAGACTTACGGGTTTAGAACGAGATAAAATAGTAGAGGAATTAAAAGAAATAGTTTCTAAAGTTGTTGAACTGCTTTCAATTTTGAGGTCTAGAGATAAGTTAATGAATATCATGAAGGATGAATTTGCTAATATTAAAGAGCAATTTGCTGTACCAAGAAGAACTGAAATACTGGATATAGAGATTAATCAAGATGTGGAATCTCTTATTGAACGTGAAGATATGGTGGTAACCCTTACTAATAGTGGATATATAAAGCGTACAACTCTCAGTACTTACAGGGCTCAAAAACGAGGAGGAAAAGGAAGGGCAGCTATGTCCGTTAAAGATGAAGATTTTGTTAGTCAGGTATTTGTTTTAAATACACATGATCCTGTCTTATTTTTTACTAACACAGGGATAGTATATGAGCTAAAAGTATATAAGCTTCCTCTTGGTAATCCTCAAGCTAAAGGACGACCTATGGTAAATTTATTACCTTTAAGTGAAGGTGAACAGGTTACTACTATGATGCCTTTACCTGATAATGATGAAAATCCGCCAGACTTAATGTTCGCGACAAAATCTGGTAATGTAAGAAGAAACGCATTAAGTGATTTTTCTAATGTAAAGGCAAATGGAAAAATTGCTATGAAGCTTCTAGATGGGGATTCATTAATAGGTGTTGTTCCATGCAAGAAAAATGATGATATAATGTTATCTGCTTCACAGGGAAAATGCATGAGGTTTAGGTCTGGCGATGTAAGACTCTTTAAGGGTAGGGGGTCTATAGGGGTAAGAGGCATTAGGTTAAAAAAAGATGATAAAGTTATATCTATTTCTGTTTTGAAGCATATAGAGGCTGATACAGAAGTTAAGTCGTTATATCTAAAAGCTGCTACAGCAAAACGTAGAGGGGATAATCAAGATTTTATTGATGATAATATATTTGAATCTATGTATAGTGATGATCAATTTATATTAACTATTTCTGAGAATGGATATGGAAAAAGGTCTTCTGCTTATGAGTACAGAATCACAAATAGAGGTGGTCAGGGTATTATTAATATAGAAACTTCTGAACGTAATGGTAATGTCATAGCATCATTCCCAGTTTTAGATACTGACGATGTCATGATGGTAACAAATAAAGGTAGAATAATTAGGTCACCTGTAAATGATATAAGAATCGCTTCAAGAAACACGCAAGGTGTGACTCTATTTTCAATAGATGATGGTGAAAAGGTTGTATCTGTCACTACAATATCTCTAGACGAAAATGAAGATAATGATGAAGTAATTATTGATGATGATAATATTGAAAATGTTAACAATGTAAATGAGGATGAAAATAAAAATGACTGATAGAATTGGCTTATATCCAGGCTCTTTTGATCCTATTACGAATGGCCATATAGATATAATAAAAAGATCATTGAGAGTAGTAGATAAATTAGTTATTGGAATCGCAGTTAATGTGGGAAAAACAGGATTATTTAGTTTAAAAGAGAGAGAGAAATTAGTATTATCTGATATAAAAAACTTAGGATTAGAGGGTTTTGTAGAAGTTCGTTCTTTTGAAGGCTTATTGGTAAATTATGCAAAGAAAATTAATGCCAAAATTATAGTTAGAGGTTTGCGAGCAGTTACTGATTTTGAATATGAGTTTCAAATGACAGGGATGAATTCTAGATTAGATTCAAGTATTGAAACTGTTTTTTTAATGGCAAGTGAAAATCAACAGTTTATATCATCTAGGCTAGTAAAAGAAATCTTTACCTTTGGCGGAGATATTTCTAGCTTTGTTTCTTCTAATGTGCTTAAAGAAATGCAAATACAAAAATTAAATAATAAATAAGGTTATAACATGAAAGCAAAATATAATAATTTATATAAATTTTTATTCTTAATATTTACTATGATTGGATATTCAATGACAGCTAATGCAAATGAAAATATATTACTATTAGAACTTAAAGATGGAGTTGTAACAATAGAGATGAAACCAGAAGTTGCTCCTAATCATGTAAAAAGAATAAAGGAACTTGTTAATGATGGTTTTTATGACGGTATAAAATTTCATAGAGTAATTGCAGGCTTTATGGCACAAACAGGAGACCCTCTCGGAAATGGGACTGGTGGTTCAGGGCAAAATATTAAAGCAGAGTTTAATAATGAAAGGCATCTAAGGGGAACTCTTTCTATGGCTAGAGCCCAAGACCCTAATAGTGCTGATAGTCAATTTTTCATTTGTTTGGAAGATGCTCCGCATTTAAATGGACAATATACAGTCTGGGGACAAGTTATTGATGGAATGGAATACGTAGACAATATTAAAAAAGGCGAAGGTAATAATGGTTCTATAATAGGTGAGCCTGATATAATTGTTTCTATGAAAATGAAAAGTAATTAAAAGTATTTAAAATTGAATATTGATGCTTTTGATTTTTATTTACCAAAGAAATTAATTGCCCAAAAGTCTTTAAATCCGCCGGATAAGTCAAAATTATTATATATTTCTGATGAAGAAATTCGAGATTATAATACATTGGATTTAGTTAATATACTTAAACCTGGTGATCTACTTATAGCAAATAATACAAAAGTTATTAATTCTAGAGTAAATGGACAATTAGGACTTAAGAGTATTTCTATTACTATGCTTAATGAATATAAGCCAGGTATATGGCAAGCATTAGTTAAAGGTTCAAAAAAATTAAATTTAGGCGATAATATTAAGTTACCTAACGATATTGTTATAAGTGTAATTAGAAAAGGAGAAAGAGGATTAATTTATTTTGATGTAAAAAAATCGAAACTAGATTTTATAAATTATTTAAATATATATGGAGAGTTACCTTTGCCCCCATATATTAAAGTCTCAGAAGAAGATGATAATATTATTCGTTATCAAACATTATTTGCAAAGAATTATGGAGCTGTAGCTGCACCAACAGCAGGCTTGCATTTTACAAAAAAATTAAAAAATAAACTTGCTAATAATTCAATAGATATAGCTGAAATTACATTACACGTAGGAGCTGGAACATTTTTACCGGTAGAGGTTAGTGATATTTCAAAACATAACATGCACAGGGAGTATTTTTCTGTTGATGAAGCAGTTGCAGATAAAATAAATTCCACTAAAAAAAATGGAGGTAGAATAATTGCTATAGGAACTACAGTTCTAAGATCGTTAGAATCTACTAGTGATGAAAATGGATTTATAGATTCTTTTAAAGGAGAAACATCTATTTTTATTTCTCCAGGTAATAAGATTAAATCATCTGATTTTTTGCTAACAAATTTTCATTTACCTAAATCGACATTATTTATTTTAGTATGCGCTTATGCAGGTATTGAAACTATGCATAATGCATATCAACATGCGATTGATAAAAATTATAGATTTTATTCTTTAGGTGATGCCTGTTTAATTAAAAAGGCTAATATATAATGACAATTTCTTTTAATATTAAAAATACAGATGGAGATGCTAGAAGTGGCTTTATTAAAACTGCCCACGGTATAGTAAATACTCCAGTTTTTATGCCAGTAGGAACATATGGCGCAGTAAAAGGTATCCAACCCAGTGATTTAACTGAAATAGGATCAGAAATAATTTTATCTAACACCTATCATTTAATGGAAAGACCAGGAAAAGATATTATACGTGAATTAGGTGGGCTTAGAAGTTTTATGAATTGGGATGGTCCTATTTTAACAGACTCAGGAGGGTTTCAAGTCATGTCGCTTCAAAATATGGCCAAGATAGATGATGATGGAGTCACATTTAAATCTCATTTAGATGGAAGTTTACTAAGGTTAACGCCAAAAGATTCTATTAATATGCAAAATGCATTAGATTCAACTATAACAATGGCGTTTGATGAGTGTACACCGTATCCTGTTAGTCATGATACTGCTTTAAAATCTATGAATTTGTCCATGAAATGGGCGAAATTGTGCAGAGATAATTTTATAGATAGAAACGGTTATGGCCTATTTGGTATAGTGCAAGGATCTACTTTTAATGATTTAAGAGAGAAATCTAGTGAATCTCTTATAAATATAGGTTTTGATGGCTATGCAATAGGAGGATTAGCAGTGGGGGAAGGCCATGATTTAATGATAAGTACTTTAAAATCAAGTATAAATTATCTTCCTAAAGAAAAACCTCGCTATTTAATGGGCGTTGGGTATCCAAAAGATATAATTGAAGCCGTAAAATTAGGAGTAGACATGTTTGATTGTGTTATACCTACAAGATCAGGAAGAACAGGAAAAATATTCACAAAAACAGGAACTTTAAATATTAAAAACGCTAGGCATAAAAATGACCCTAGACCTATAGAGGAAGGATGTTCATGTAAAGTGTGTAGTAATAAGGTTTCTAGGGCTTATTTACATCATTTATTTAATACTAATGAAATGTTAGGAAGTATATATTTAACTATACATAATATTAGTCATTACATTCAATTAATGTCTAATTTAAGGTCAGCTATTAATGATAATAATTTTAAGGAAACTTCAAATTATTTATTAAATCAATATAAAAAAGGAGATATTGAAATATATAATTAAAAATACTTGTAATTATCCCAATGATTATGTATTTCCTATATAACTTTTGTGGGCCCTTAGCTCAGTTGGTAGAGCAGCTGACTTTTAATCAGCTTGTCATAGGTTCGATCCCTATAGGGCTCACCAAAAGTTAAAGTATAAAAATTTTAGCTTTCAAATTCTGCTGCTTTATTTTCTTTTTCATTGATGCTTAATTTAAAAATATCTGGCCTAGAATAATGACCTTTGACATCAAAATCATACTGTCCCTTTATAATTTCATTAAGATCAATTTGAGCTGTGAGAATACCTGATTTCTCTCTTAAAGGGCCAGCGATAATTTTTCCTAAGGGATTTATGATACAAGAGCCACCATTCATAATTATAGTTTTTTTATCATTTCCTTGAATTGGATTATAGTAATCTGGACAATCCTTTCTTAATAAATACTGACATGATGAAAATACAAAGCATCTTCCTTCAAGGGCTACATGAGTCATAGTAGAAATCCATGTGTCTCTATCATCCGCAGTTGGCGCACAATATAATTGAATTCCTTTTGAATACATGGCCATTCTCATAAGCGGCATATAATTTTCCCAACAAATAACTGAGCCAATTTTTCCAATATTAGTATTAATAACAGGTAATGTTGAACCATCACCAAATCCCCATATTAATCTTTCCATAGCAGTAGGCATAACTTTTCTGTGTTTAGATAAATATTCACCTTTAGGAGATATTAGTAATACTGTACAATATAAAGTTCCATGATCTTTTTCTATTACACCAATACTCATTAATATTTTATATTTCTTAGCTATTAGACATAATTTTTTAAATTGTTTACTATTAAAATCTAGCGCTGAATTATAATATTTAGAATACATAATTCTGCCTTGTTCAGATCTCATTCCAATTCTTGCCCCAAAGTCTAGACCTTTAGGATAAGCAGAAATAAACGCTTCAGGAAAAACTATTAATTCTGCATTCTTTTCTTTTGCGTCTTTTGTCAATTTTTCAACTTTATCTATAGTAGCGTCTAGGTCAAAAACAATAGGGCTATCTTGAATAACGGCTGCAACAAAACTCATAACATATTCCTTTAATTATATATTTAAAATTATAATAGAATAATTAATAACTTCAGACAAAAAAGAAATATAAAACATTTAATACAGTTAGTATTTAATGTTGACTTTAATATTAAGATATAGAAATATTTTATATTTAAACACTTGGAGTGTATATTATGAATATTATTAAAAATATTATTAATTATAGTTTAATTATTATCCTTTCACTTTTTATTACTAAAAGCCTTTTGGCTGAAGAGTTTGGAAGTAAAGACGAAGCTTTAGCTTTATTAGATAGAACAATTTCTTTGGTACAAGAAGATAGGAATAGAGCTTTAGATTTGTTCACTAGCGGAGAAGGAGGCCTTCATCCTAAGGACTTATATCCATTTTGTCTAAAAGATAATGGTGTTTTGTTGGGGCATCCAACAAGTGTAGGTCTTAATATAACTAATTTCAAAGATTCTTCAGGAAAAGCTGTGGGTAAGGAATTGATAAAAATTGCAAAATATAACGAAATAAATGAAGTAGATTTTGTTATAGCAAGATTAACAACGGATGATGAAAAAGAATATGTTAAAACACAATTAGTAACTAGAGTTGCGGATTTAATTTGTGTCGTTGGATATTATTCTGAATAAAGAATATCAAAAAAATTAAAATATTCTTGAAAAAGTATCTATTTTATTCGAGAATATTTAAATGGAAATTAATATTAGATATTTAGAACAGGAATTTTTTGCGACTATTGATGGAGTAGACATTAAGTCTCTCTCAAAATCTGAATTTTTCGAGATTAAAAAAGCTGTTGAGACATATGGCGTAGTTGTTATTAATTCTCAAAATATTAATGATGATGACCAAATTAGTTTTTCAGAAGGCTTTGGCAAATTAGAAATTTCTATTGGGACGCAAACTAAAGCACCAGATTATCAAGCTGATAACTCTATAAGGCCTGAAATTAGTAGAATTTCTAATGTTGACTTAAATAATAAAATGTTACCATTTGATGATAAAAAAGTAATTTTTGATCGTGGAAATAATTATTGGCATACAGACTCTTCTTTTAAGGAGACACCATCAAAGATATCTATATTAAGTGCACGTGAAGTTCCTGAAGAAGGAGGAGGAACAGATTTCATAGATGCACGTCATGCATTAGAAACATGGGAAAATAAGCCTAGAAAATATTCTATTTCTGATCTTAAAGATTGTATATGTGAACACTCAATAGTCTATTCACGAAAAAATAATACTGGAGATATATTCGATGATAAATTTAAAAAAGATATGCCATTTGTAAAACAAAAATTAATTAGATTTCATCCTTTTACAAAAAAGCCAGCTTTTTATGCAGGTAGTCACTGCAGCCATATTATAGGATGGGATTTAAAGGAAAGTAGAGATTTGATAAAAGAAATTAATGATTGGATATTAGAGTCTGGAAAAATTGCAAAGCATAAATGGAGAACTGGCGAGCTTGTATTATGGGATAATAGGAGAGTGCTTCATAGAGGTACAGGGTATGATGAGTCTAAATATAGAAGGATAATGCATAGAACAACAGTAGCAGGTGATATGCCAAGTTATAAAGAGAAGCCATAAAATATAGTTATTGTCTATAATATTCTTATTGGGGGAGGGAATAAATGGCAAACTTGATAGATAAAAATTACTCTCAAAGTGATATGTTTGATGAAGATATAGTGGCAGATATTGCGTTAAGAAGAATACTACAATTTAGATTAAATTTTTGGATTAATATTTGTAAAAATCCTGTATCACATGGCAATTATTACTGGAATACCTCATCTGAGCATAGACTAATTGCAATGTTGGCAATTTCAGCAAATATGAATCAAATACCTCTAAAACTATTAAATGGTAATAGTATGAAAGATTACTTTACAGTCGCTATGGTTAGGCATTTAACGCATATATCAGAAAGAAAAATTCAAAGAATTATTAAGATGGGTATAGATAGAGGTGATTTAGAACTTATAAGAGATAAACCTCCTCAATACCAAGGCACAAAACAACTGCTTAATCTCTACCAAGAATTTGAAAAAACTTGGATAGATTCTCAAAAAAGTGAAATTAAATCGTGGAAAAATAATCATTCTGATTGACATAAATATATCACTTTAACTTACTATTATATATTTTATTTATTTAATTATTTTAGTAATCCATTGTTTTTATTAGATAAAATATACTTATTTTAAGCGACAAATATGTCGCGATATTTGCAGACAAAAAATACATATTGCAATAAAAAATTATTCATATAATTCACTATCTCTCTATCCCTTGAGATCAGTAGCTCCTCATATAAAAAATTATGGGGAGCTATTTAATTTATAAAGCTTATTATTCTATTAATGTTGCTGTATATTCCATTTTAAAACCAATATTTTTAAAATAGATTTTTATTATTTTTCCAGTAGCAATATCTATCCACCTTATTTCTTTCTTCCAGTTTTTATCCTTTTCGGAATTCCATAAGGGATTCTTCATCTCTATTTTTAAAGTTTTGTATTTTTTATTATTAGCTTTAACTGTTTCTCTTTTTACTTTATATTCAGCTTCACTTTTTCCTGTTACAAGCCCACCAGCAGCAGTAAATGTCCAACTTTCACTCCATTTATCCCCCTTATTAAGTGGAAATTTTAAGCCTCCGTTATGAGGTATTGCTCTAGCTATTTCATTTCCATCTTTATAAGATGCAACCCAATTGCCCGTTTCTCTATCATAGATTCTTTTATCTGCCGTGGAACTATTTTCTACATTCCATATTTCTTCACCATCTTTTATATCTATTAAGCGTGATTTTGAAACATATTTTGTTTTATTTGGTAATTTTGTTTCAATAGAAAAATTTATTTCATCTCCTATATGGTATAGATATCTATTAGATATTTCATCAGCACTTATAATTTTTAAATTTAAAAATAAAAATAGTATTGAAGCAATTAATAACTTTACATATTTCATTTAAAATAGACCAATTTTATTTAATTTGGAGCGCTAACAACTCTAGTTTTAAAATTTGCAGGTGCTACAATTTCTAAAACTTCGAAGTCTGGTGAACATGCAATTTCTCTATGAGCAATCATCGGGCGTTGATTAATTGCATCTCCTTTACGAATTGTTTTAATTCCCTCTCCTTCATACTCAAAAGTAGCCCAACCGTTTAAAACGAGGACAAATTGAAACTCACATTCGTGTAAATGCCATTCTTTAACCTCATCTTTAAGCTCTTTTCCATTAGCTTTTATAATATGTGCTATATAATCTCCGTTGGTCCCATCTTTTAAACCGAGGTCCCTATAGTCAAATATTTCTCTCAAACCTGGCTTCCAATCGGCATTTTGAGCAATATTATGAATAAAATTCCAACCTTTATTATTCTTATCCATTTTTCCTCCCTATTTTTTAATATATTATTAATTAAATATAATGATAGATTAGACTGAGTGTAAATCAATTATAAACAAATTTATAAAAAGTAAGAAAGCATTAAATGTTCGAAATATGGATACCAATAACTATTTTTGCTGCTTTTTCGCAGAACCTCAGGTCAATTTACCAAAAAAAATTACAAAAAAATATCTCTAATATAAGCTCAACTTATACTAGGTTTTTATTTGGTCTACCTTTTGTTTTTATATACTTTTTATTTTTATACAATTATTCAAATACTACATTTTTAGTTTCAAATATTAATTTACAATTTATATTTTATTGTTTGATAGGGGGTATAAGCCAGATAGTTGCTACATTTTTGTTGCTTAAAATTTTCATGACTAATAATTTTTCTGTAGCAACTGCATATTCTAAAACTGAACCTATTCAAGCTGCTTTCTTTGGTTTTATATTATTAAGTGATCCTATAAGTTTTATAGGGTTTATAGGTATTTTAATAGGCCTAATTGGAATTATGATTACTTCTATCAAAAAAGTTAATTTAAGTATTAATTTTTTTAATTTATCAGTTTTTTACGGTTTACTTTCAGGTTCATTATTTGGCTTGGCAGCGGTATTATTTAGAGGTGCATCACATAGTTTATTTTCTATAGATTATATCTTAACTTCATCATTTACCTTATTAATAGCTATAGGGATTCAAACGTTAATTTTAACTATTTACATATTAATTAAAGACATAAAACAATTTTATTTACTTTATTTAAATTGGAAGGATAGTTTAATAGTAGGTTTTTTTGGAGCATGTGCATCTATATGTTGGTTTTATGCTATGAGTGTACAAAACGTTGCTTATGTAAGAGCTTTAGGACAGATAGAACTAATATTTACAATTCTTGCATCTATTTTTTATTTTAAGGAAAAAATTATTAAAACTGAGATACTTGGAATATTGATTACTTTAACAGGAATATTAATAATACTATTTAATATTTGATAGTAGGATTTTAAATTATGATAAAATATATAAAAACTCTGACTGTAATATTTATTTTTTGGACTTTATTTATTTGTAATAATTCCGTCAGTGAAGAACTTAAAAATATGTGCAAAGAAAAAAATATAAAAATCACCTCTGTATCAGATGATTTAAAACTATGTATTTCAGAAAAAGGAATCACAGTGAAACATTTTAATAATCATCATAGTTTTAAATTTATTAATCATTTGGAAACACAATTTTATTTAATAAAAACATTGCCAAGCGGTTTTTTATGTAGAGATGGTATTTTCACCAGTAGGTCTATTCCAGTTTTTAAATATAAACCAGTAAATGGTATATATTTATATAAATTAAAAAAAGGAAAAAATAATTTTGAGCCAATATTACCAGCTGTCCCAGAAAATTTTAAAATTAGAGATTATTTGATGGTATATGATCAACAGGAGAGACGAAAAAAAATAGGCTTAGCGCTAGTTATATATAATGGTATGAAGAATGAATCTAATGGTTCTATTTTTATAATGAAGAAAAGTGAAGAAAATATAATAAAATTTGAGTTAAAAAAATGTAGAATTAGTATGACTGATTTAGCAAAAAAAATTAATAAATATACTATGAAACGAAATTAAATTACAGGAATAACATAAGGTCCTTCTGGTATTATAGCTAGATTGTTATTATTATGTCTCTTAATACTTTCATCTATAGTTTTAGATAAATCATTTGTAATATTAACCCCTGTATATAGCTTATCTTCTTCAGATAAACCTTCTGAAAAAAGGAATATATTTCCTTTCTTAAGAGATTTTATTTCCATTTCTGTTTGCCATTCATCTATAGCAGCAAAATCTTTTTTGATAATATTTTCTAGAAATTTATTAGGACCAATTTTTAAAAGTTGTTTTTGTGAAGCAATAAACTCTTTTGACCCTAATCCTTCTGAGCATTCAGAAGTAATTATTAAATCGCCGCCTTTTTTAAGTATTTCTAGTGGAGTAACCATTCCTTTTACTGTTTGATAAAAAGTTCCATCTAAAGGAGCTCCTGCTGCACTTGTGACTAGAGTGTTATAGCTATTATTACACTTAACTTTTGCATAACTAGAGATAAAATTTACAGCTTCCATATGGCTAGATATTATCTCTCCAAAGTTTATATATGATAAATTTCTATTTTCATCAATTACACAGTTTATAGCATAAACCTGTCCAATCATATTTACGATTTCTAGCTGATCTTGGTGTAAAGGATTATTTATTAGATTACAACTTGTAGCATTTGGATTTTCCATATATCTAGCACTATGAAAAGTAGTTATTGTATCCGCATGTGCAATACCTGGAGCAATTACTTTCCTTCCTCCTGAATATCCTGCCATAAAATGCGGCTCTACTAAACCTGTTGCTATTTTAATATCAGCATCTAAAAATCTTTTATCTAATCTAACTGTATTACCTTGCTTCGTAGTACCTATATTTTTATGCATACTATCATCTCTTGCAAAGTGGTTTTCAATTTTAATATTTTTTAATACCCAAGTTGATCCAATTATTTCAGCTATTTCTGATTTCGAAGCTGGCCTATGTAAACCTGTTGCTATTATTATTAGAATATTCTCTAATGAAATTCCTGCATTTATAAATTTTAAAATCATTTGCTCTAAAAAAAGTTTATTAGGAACTGGTCTAGTTATATCGCATACTAAAATACATAATGATTGATTTTGACTACAAATTTCATCTATAGGAAGCGAATTTATTGGGTCGTTAAGGGCTTTGTTAACTTCATCTTTTATATCATTTATTATTGGCATTGATGGTTTTCTTATTATATCGGCATTCCAGTGGTCTTTAAGATTTAGTTTAATACCATTCCTTCCGTATAACAATTTTACTTCTTTAGATTGCATTTAATATCCTTATAGCTGCGGTTGCTGCACCATATCCATTATCTATATTTACAACTGTAATACCTGGCGAACAACTAGCTAGCATTGAGTTTAAAGCAGTATTACCTTTATTAGATACCCCATAACCAGTAGATGTAGGAATTGCAATAACAGGGTGAGAAACTAAACCTCCTAATACACTTGGAAGAGCTCCATCCATTCCTGCAGCAACTATGATAATTTTAAATTTTTTTATTTCGTTTAGATATTTTTGAATTCTCCATAAACCTGCAACTCCTAAGTCCGCAAATATTTTACTATATTGCCCAGACGAAATTAGTGTTTGATGAGCCTCAGAAACACTAGGCATATCTGAAGTACCCGCACAAACAATTGCAACATTGTAACTTTCCCTTATAGTAGGTATTTTTCCATAAATTGCAGAGCTAGAAATATCATTATATTTTAATATTTTTTGAATTTTTTTAGGAAGTTTAGAATACTTATTGATTGATAATCTGGTAAAAAGAGTAGTTTGTTCTTTATCTAAATCATTACATATATTTTTTATTTGGTTTATATCTTTATCTTGACAAAAAATTGTTTCAGGTATTCCAATTCTATCTTTTCTATCAAAATCAATTAAATGTTCTTTAGTCATATTTTTATTTCTTTATTTCTTGCTACAAATGCACTTCCTTTTTTATATTCTTTAAATTTAATTTTTGAATTATCTATATTAAATATTTCAATAACTTTATCCTGTATAAGTTTTTTTTGAGGATTATCTACTCGTTTTAAATTGGGATAATTAAATTGAATTATCATATTAGCATTCATCCATCTGCATCGTATATCTGCATTGTTAAATAACGTTTTTATATATCTTTCTATCTTATCAATTTTATTCAGTAAAACTGGAGTTATAGGTATGCCAGTTTCTACTCTACTAGCCAAACAAGGTGAAGAGGGCAGTTCTGATAGTTCCCCTAAACCTAAATCAGAAGCAAGCTCTCTTATCATTTTTTTTCCTATTTTAGCTAAAATAAACGGATGATCAATATTTGCTTCTTTTGCAGCATCTAAACCAGGCCTAAAATCATTTAAATCATCTAAATTAGCTCCTGAAAAAATATTACCTTTAGTGTAAGTTTTTATTGTTTTATAAAGATTTTCTTTACAAAAAAAACATCTATTAATTGGATTAGCTGCATATCTTGGATCTGATATTTCGTTAGTATTAATTATCTTTAATTCCCAATTATACTTTTTAGATAAGGTTTTTACTCTATTGGTGGCTTCTATTGGCACTGCTGGTCCGATAGCATGAGATACTTTTACTTTTTTGTTTTTTAATATGTAACTTGTATAAACTGCAAGTGTAACACTATCTATACCTCCGCTTACAGCAATAGTTGGAATCTTATTTTCTTTTAATATAATATTTTCTATTATTTTCTTTAACTCTGGTTGTAACATATTAGTTATTTTCTATTTTTGATTTTATTGATTTTCTGTTTTTATAAGAATAATTCTTAAGATCATTTGATTCAACTTTTTTAGTAAATTTACCAGAAGGCCTTTTAGATTCTTTTATATTAAAATGACTTATTTTTTTTATTTCTCTTTCAAGAATATATCTACTTTTTATGGAATGTCTTAGCCCTAGAGTACTAGTTTCATCAAATATTTGTTTGATTATTTTTTCTGTTTTTTCAACTCTACATAATATTTTTATATTGATTGAAACTCTCCCTTTTTTTCCTAGTGTAGGATGCTGAACAATATCTACAACACCATTACTTTTTGAAATTGTATTCAAAGAAAGAGCTAAATCTTCTGGTGTTTGGTCATCTATATCAAAATTTATCTCTGAAATTACTTCATTAATAGTATTTCTGACGGGGGAAATAGCTTCTTTAAAAATTAATACCCTTAAAACATTAGGAATAGTTTTAAAATCTTTAGAACCAATACCTATTCCTTGTTTATGAATTTTAATATTACCTAAATTTGCTGACGCTATGTTTGGATATGGTTTAAGATGTGATAAAATTGCTGCTCCAGTAGGAGTAATTCTTTCTCCTTTAATTCCATCATCAATAACAGGAAAGTTTTTAAGTAGTAGTGCAGTTGCGGGAGCAGGCACTGATAAAGCTCCATGAGCAGTATTGATCATTCCACTGCCAATAGGAATAGTACTGCATGACCATGTAACTTTATATTCTGTATTAAATTTATTTATAATAAAGGCTGATATTACATTATCAATAATAGAATCCCATGCACCAATTTCATGAAATGAAACTTTATCTATATTTACACCATGTACTTCTGACTCAGCTTTTGCCAAAATATAAAAAATATTAATTGCAATTTCTTTTACTTTTTTATCTATAGAGCTTTTGTTAATAAGTATCTTTATATCTTTATATGACCTATGATGATTATGTTCCTTAGATACTAGATCTACGCTAAACTTTGTTCCAGATATATGATTATTTTTTAATTTTTTTATTGATAGGTTTATATCTTTTATAATTTTGGAAGAAATTATTTTTATTTTTCTTTTTAAAGAAGGTTCTGCATCTATCATTGCAGAAATAAACATATCTCCAGATATGCCTCCTATAGGGTCTAAATGTATATGTAATTTTTTTTTCATTCTTTTTTACACATTTTTAATACTTTTTTTGCTAAGTTTGAATTTGGGTCTGCCAAATCCCTTACAATTGTAAAATGATTTAACTTTATAGCATTATAGTATATAAATGGAATATTTTTATTTTTTAGCCAATAACCATAATCTTCAGTAAGCTTTTTCCAGGGATCAGGTTCTTTATCTCCGACTATTAAAAGAAAATTAGTTTTATTTGTTATTGGAAATAGATAGACATCTGTTAAGCTAACAGTTTTATCAGATATATTAATAATATTATTAATAGAGATGTATTTTGTTATTTGTGGCTGATATATTCCGCTAATAAGCGTAGCAGAATTTATAAAACCTGTTTTATTATAATTTTTAGTTAATGCCATAGCTACTAAATGTGCACCAGCAGAATGACCTACTAAATTTATATTATTAGGATTTCCTCCAAAATTTCTAATATTTTTAATTACCCATACAATCGACTCATAAGTTTCTTGAACAATTAAATCTATTGTAACATTAGGTGATAAGTCGTAATTAATAGAAACGTGTATGATATTGTTTGTAATAGCAGGTAACGCTATATGAGAATGATCGTATTTATCTCTTCCTATCCAATACCCTCCATGATAGTATATTTGTACAGGGCAATTATTATTACTATCAGGTAAAAAAATATCTAATTTTTGATTAGGTCTGTTACCGTAAGATAAATTAAGATGTTTCTTTTTACATATTTCTCTAAATTTACTTGCAGAATTTGTTGCACTTTTTTGATATATTTGATGATCAGGAACAGATTTTTTAGGGTTTAAGTATAATTCTTTTTCTTCAGAATTTAATTTTTGCCATTCATACAATTTTAAATCCTTAGTTTTTTATTGTTTAATATTAAAATCTTCGTTAAGACATGATATTTATTAATATATTAATTTTCATTAATTGGATTGTAAATGAATAATAAAGATAATTCAGAGTTTATATTTACTTTATCTTGTCCCGATACTTCTGGCATTGTAGCTGAAGTTGCTGGCTTTATGGCAAAAAGCAATCTTACAATAAAAGAGTCTAATCAATTTGGAGATTCAGAGACAAATTCGTTCTTCATGAGAGTTAAAGCTTTATCTATTAATGGTAATGATAAAATTGATATTAATGATATTAGAAATAATTTTAAATTAATCGCTAAAAAAAGAAAAATGCAGTTTAATATTTATAATGCAAATGAAGTGCCAAAAATAATTATTATGGTATCTAAATTTGATCATTGTTTAGTAGATTTACTTTATAGAGTTAAAATAGGAGAGTTAAAAGCTAAAATAGTGGCGATTATTTCAAATCATTCTGATACAGAAATGTTAGCAAATAGTTATGGTATTCCATTTCATTACATAAAAGTTACTAATGAAAATAAAAAATCTGCAGAAAATTCTTTAGAAAAATTAATTAAGAAATATAATGCTGAGGCAATTATATTAGCTAGGTATATGCAAATATTAAGTAAAGAAATTTCAGATAAATACAGTTCTAAAATTATTAATATTCATCATTCATTTTTACCATCATTTAAAGGCGCTTCACCATATAAACAGGCTTATAAGAGAGGTGTAAAACTCATTGGAGCAACTGCGCATTTTGTTACTTCAGACTTAGATGAAGGTCCTATCATTGAACAAGATGTTGCTAGAGTAACCCATGTAACGTCTTCTTCTGATATGGTTGCTGCAGGAAGAGATGTTGAAAGAATAGTTTTGTTTAGAGCCGTAAAATATTTCATTGAAAGGCGTGTATTATTAAACAAAAATAAAACCATAGTTTTTAATTAAATTTTAATTTTGATAATAAAATTTTTATTCTTAGATATAGATAATAATTCAAAATTTTTTGTTTCACAAAAAACCTTAAAATCATCAGGGGCTGCCTCGTCGTCAACTAAAAAATTTATTATATCACCCTTTGCATAATTCTTAAGTATACGATTTGCTTTTAATACTGGAAGAGGGCACTTTAATCCAAGTAAATCAATTGTATATTTATTATTTTGCATATTAATTAATTATTTCATTATATGATAAGTAATCAATTTTATCACCTGGCTTAATTTTTACAATATTTTCATTTAATATACCTATTCCTGTAGACCAAGTTGCAGAAGTTAATATACCCGCTCCAACTTTAGGAAATTTAAGCAAACTTATTTTATTCTTTTTATTTACCATTTTTACTCTTACAAATTCTCTTCTGCCTTTTTTCTTAGAATAATGAAAGTTACTAGTTATAGGAATTAAATTATACTTTTCTATTTTTTGTCCAGATACTTGTTTAAGTATAGGTACTGCTAACATAAGAAAAGTTATAAATGCTGCAGCAGGATTTCCTGGAAGGCCAATTATTGGGCAGTTATTATATAATCCAAAACCAACAGGCCTTCCTGGCTTTATAGCTAGACGCCAAGCGTGCATAGTGCCATTCTTTTCTATTATCTTTTTTATATGGTCTTCATCTCCTAATGACATTCCACCGCTAGTAATTATTAGGTCATTGTTCATTGTAGCTTTTTTTAATTTTTTCTGAATAATATCTTTATCATCCTCTAAAATACCTAAATCTGTTATGCTATAGCCTAATTTTAATAAAAAACCCTTAATCATTTCACGGTTAGAGTCATAGATGTGGCCTTTTTTAAGTAAACTATCAACTTCAGTAAGTTCATCTCCACAAGAAAAGATTGCTACTTTTAATAATTTATAAACTTTTATTTCTTTTATTCCTAGAGAAGACAAAACTCCGATATCTTGAGCTCTAATTTTATGTCCTTTTTTATAAACTATAGTATTTTTCTTAATATCTTCTCCTAAATGTCTATAATTTATACCTTTTTTGACAAGATTTGGAAGGTGTAAAATCCCTTTTTTAACGCTACAATCTTCCTCCATTATTATTGTGTCTAATTTAGAGGGTAGCATTGCACCTGTTAAGACTCTAACTGATGTGAGTTTCTTTATCTTTCCTTTAAATGGATGACCAGCAGAAGATTTACCGATAATATTAAATTCTCTATTTCCATGAGAGTATTCATTATAATTTATAGCGTATCCATCTACAGCTGAATTTGAATATGCTGGTACATTAATATTAGAGCGTATTTCATCTGCAAATATTCTATTAAGTGAATTTTTTATTTTAATTGTTTCAGTATAATGATGTGACTTAATAT
>CEUV01017496.1_pt1 | contig 26597 bp, 22 predicted proteins | sample 356401 | NCBI WGS metagenome assembly CEUV01 (sample SAMEA2622710, study PRJEB7988) | marine metagenome | isolation source: saline water (ENVO:00002010), including
CAAGCCGCTCAAGCCACTAATACTGGCGAAACAAAGTCATATGTTGATGAGCGTATTTGGAAGCCAACCGTCGATAAGGCAGGTAATGGTTATGCAGTACTAAGATTTCTCCCTGGTAAAGATGGAGAGATTCCTTTCGTAAGATACTGGGATCACGGTTTTAAAGGGCCCACTGGTTTATGGTATATCGAAAACTCATTAACTTCAATTGGTCAAACTGATCCGGTTGGAGAACTTAACTCTAAACTTTGGAACTCTGGTATCGAGTCTGATAAAGAAAAAGCTCGTGCTCAAAAGAGAAGATTGCATTATGTAACTAACGTGTATGTCGTTAGTGATTCATCAGCACCGCAAAACGAAGGTAAGGTATTTCTATACAAGTTTGGTAAGAAGATCTTCGATAAGATATTCGATCAAATGAATCCTGAATTTGCAGATGAAACCCCTGTAGATCCGTTTGATTTCTGGGAAGGTGCAGACTTCAAACTTAAGATAAGAAATGTAGAAGGTTATAGAAACTACGATAAGTCAGAGTTTTCTTCTCCTACTCCACTATTAGAAGGTTCTGAAGAAAAGCTTAAAGAAGTGTATGAAAACATGCACGATATAACTGAGTTTACTAATCCTAAGAACTATAAGACTTATGATGAACTTAAGACTAAGTTAATGAAAGTTCTTGGTGAAGAAGCAAACGCAGGTTCTTACGCAATGAGAGAAGAAGTAAGGATTAATGAACCAGTAGCTGCAGTAGAACCTGTAACTGCTGAAGAAGTATCTGATGAAGATCAAGATACTATGTCTTACTTCGCTAAATTAGCAAAAGAAGACTAGGTTCCTGCAGCGACTCTTCCACCAGAAAACTGGTCTTGCATATTGGTAGCAGTTCCGCCAGAAATAAAAGCGGAGCTGCTATTAGTTCTAACACTATTATCTTTTACTGAAGCATCTACAACTATAGGCTTTAAATTACCTCGATCGTTATATCCCATTTCACTAGCAACTCTAGTGTTAATATTACCTAAATTATCAACTAAACTTTTATAAGATCCCGGGGATAGCACATCTGATTGTTTCTTTAAATTAGTGTTAGCTAAATTAACATCTAAAAATTCATTAGGACTAGGACCGAATTGCTTTTTGCCTTGCCCCATTGCAGCTTTTCTAAGATCTGATTCCATAAAAGCTTTAGCAGCTTTTGCTTCTTCAGGTCCTAACTTGGGACTTCCACCTAATAAGAAATCAGCTAAGAAGCGGCCAGCTCGATCTCCCGATACGTATCCTAAGTAACCTAATGCACCAGCACCAATTATAGATCCACCTGGGATAGGTGAAGCTAATCCTACAGCTGAACCAAAAGCAGCAAACCCAGTTGCTCCGATAGTTCTACCAAGTATTGGACCCATTAATATCGCTTTTTGCTTGTCACTTAATGATTTATTATTAATAATGTCTAAGACTTCAGGTAATTCTAAAGCTGCAGTGATTATTCCAAATCCAGCGCCTCTAGCAAAACTTAGTACTTTTTGTAATCTCTTATAGTTTTCTAAAGTTTTTCCGCCGCCTTTGTCTAAATTACTTGCGCCATAGTTGCCTGTTAATCTTACTGGTCGTTTCACTTTTATGTTCTTCGCGTACTGCTTAGCTAGTTCGCTACCAGCGATCGCTGTACCTGCAACTGCAAGTCCAGCTTGTCCTACATCTTTATTGACAAGAGCTAAATTTTCATTTCTTTTTTCTTGCATCTTTCTTAATTCATCAGTTGACATTTTAGACGGGTCTATGTCTCCTAAGCCTTGTGCAACTCCGCCTTCTAGATCTAAGCCTTGTACTTCTCCGGTAGGTGACATGTAGGTTAGTCCAAGTAAAGCTAAGATGCCAGCTACCTTCTTTCCTATAGGACCAGATTTACTAAATGCTTTTAACAGTCCTGTTAGTGTTTTCTTTCCTCCAGCTATAGTAGATTTAGGACTGACGAGTAAAGCTAAACCTCCAAGAGTTGCTAGAGATCCTGCTATATCTTTAGCTACATTATCACTTTGGCCTGTTAAAAGTCTATTTGCTGCATTTACACCATCACCTACTAACCCGCTCATGGTCTTAACTGCGTTTCCTAGAGTACCTTTGACGTCAACGTCACCAAATATATCTTTGGCCATGTTCTCTAAGTTAGTTCCTAAGTCTTTAAACGCTTGTTTAGTTTTTGGATTAGATAGTAGAGCTCCAGTTATCGCTCCTATAAATCCGCCTCTTCTACCAAATATCGCACCACCTATTGCTGCTCCTGAAATAGTATTTGACAATGTAGTTCTTAATTGAGCAGAAGCCTGATCATTTCCAGTTACGAGTTTATTAGCTATGGTGTCTGCCAGTCCAACTCCTAAAGCTGTTAAGAGCCCACGTTTTAATAACCTAGATCCTAATGCTCTTGCTAATCCTAAAGCTCCTCCAAGTGTTAATAAACTTCCTAGACCTTTGCCTAATCCTCCTAATCCAAGAGAAGGAAACTTAAACCCGCCACTTGTCTTTCCAGCAGAATCAGATTTTTGTTTACTAACTTCTACTCTTTGAGCTTTTCTTTCTCTTTCAGCTTCGAGATCGTCTCTTCTCTTTTCTTCGAGATATTTTAAGAAACCTTCAATACCCCTACTCGTAGTTTGAGTGTTCTCATCTACTGAAATTAAAGTTTGGTTTATATCAGCTAAAGTTACTGTCGCCATATCTTACCTCTGCGTCTCAGCCTGTATTTGTTGTTCTCTGAGATGATCGTTTAATAACATTAAATATACCTCTCTCTCCCACGGCATCATTTCTTCTAGTTCTGTTAATGAATAGTTAAAATTCTGCATCATTAAAAAATTCGTCTTGAAATAGTTCTCCAACGTTTCATGAGAGAGGTTTACTAAAAAAAATCTTGCAGCCCTCTCAGTGTTATCTTATTTAAGTGCTTACACTTTATACATTCAAAATCTATTTCATGCGATAAAGTTGGAAGACCTTCAACAAAATCTGTCAACTTTTCCAATTGCTTGTTAGTTAAAGAATTTACAAAAGTATCGATCTCTTCGTTTGACTCATGCGCTAAAAGAATATTTTCATCTTTTGTCTGTATCGCATGCATGCAGGATTTTATAGAATCCATTAGCATATTTGTAGCTGAAGCTTTCTCTCCGGAAAATATATTACTAGCTATCACGTCATTGTATGTAGGATATTTCATCTCTACACTTATATCATCATTAATCGGTATAATAGTTTCTTTAAGCTCTTTATTTTCCATTTGCACTTCTTGAAGATTAATCTTTACTTCGTTCTGTTCATTACATTCTGAACAAGCATAAAGTACAGTCGATGTCTCTCCAACTGACTTTGAACGTAGTTGTGTAAATATATAATCTACATCAAAAGTTGCTAGCTTACTTATTTTAACGCCTGGGACACAAGATTCTATACTTACCAGCATTGTGTCTAGTATCTGTTTAGGATCTTGTGATTCAAAAGCGACTAGCATACTTTTTTGTTCTTTTACTAAAAAAGGTCTGTACTTAACAGTCTCTTTAGTAGAAGGAATAACCATTTCGTAAACTGGTCTATCATTTGATAATTTTGGCAAAGCCATTACATTCACTCCTTATAATATATCAATTCCACCTAATGGTGTATCAATGTCCATGTTAATGAACCCTTGTGTTCTTGACGATCTTCTCCAGTTAGTGTAAGCTAATGATACACTAAATTGAACTAAGCCGTCAAGATCGTTGCTTAGTTCTACCGCACTTGTTGCGATTGGAAACGCTTCTAGTAAATCTACTGAGTAAACAGTTCCACCACCTATACCGCCACTGAATCTTATAGGTCCTACTTGTTTACTAAAACCTGCTAAAGGCTGTCTTAACTGGTGTATTGTTACTGTTCTAGCATATTCGTTTTTATAACCTGCTGTCATGTTTGCTTCATCTAAAACAACTGTTCTCCACGTATCAAAATATTCTTTAACGCCATAGTCATTCATAAGATAAAAGGTCATGTTAACGTCGTCAACTGCATAGCCATAAGCCATCTTTTGAAATTCCATACCAATTCTTCTTTCATTAGTAAGTATTTGTTTTGCTGGTAACGTTGCGTTAGAACACAAGATGTTCAGTTCTCTTACATTAGCTCCTTCTGTAAAAAATCCAAATAATCCACCGCCACCAAAAGATGGTAAAGTTACTAAAAATCTATTATTTCTTGCAAAGCCTAACTTGGTGTTAGCTAAAGCTTTTAATTCATCTACACTACTAGCCATTTGCTATCTTCCTTGAATCTGAATATATTCTTCCTGCTGTAGATTTTTCCCACTGCGCCGTAGGTAGAAATGTTGCAATCTCCCATTCAGGAGCTGGTATTTCTGCAAACCTAGTCTTAACATGATTTAGTAAATAATGTTTGAAGCAGGGTTTAAAGTATCTTGTATTTCTAGAACCATTTAATAGTTTATAAGTTAAATTAAATTTCGTAGACTCATCATATTTTTTATTGTTAGTTATGTTTAGCAAAGCATCTAAAAATTTAGCTCTTAATATCGGTGGTAAATAATGTAAATTAATTCCTCTAAATCCACCTTTAGCTGGCTCAACAGGTATTGTTAATGGAAATCTATCGTAATAGGGCAGTTTATCTTTATGTTTTGGATCATAAACGTACATAAACATCCCGCCATAACTGTGAGTAGCTCTCTTAGTTACTTCAGGTTCTCTCATTAATTGATCTCTATTAACTCTTGTTAATCTTTGAACTCTTCTTCTAAACCAGTCGCGTGACTCGCGTGTACGTGGATTTATACCTTTTCTAAAAGCTTCAAGTTCAAGTTTTTGAAATAGATTACTCATGATTCTATTTATAACTATTTTCTGCGTTTTTTGCGCCTAAATGGTTTAAGCTTTGGCAATGATTTGAGTTTACCTGGGACTGGTTTTTTCATGAGCTTCATCTCTTGTAAAGTCTTTTCGGTCCACACTTGAAACTCCCATCCTCTATCTTTTGCGTATTCGTTCGCTGCTTGCCACTTGTTCATGTTCTTGATGTATGTTAATCCTTCAGTGATATATCTTTTTGTTCTTCTTTCTCCTGTTGGAGGCATAGTTTCTTTTTCTGGCTTAATTTCAACTAGCACTGTCTTATTATCATCATATGTTATTTTCATATCAACAAAGTATCTATGGTATTTCTTATCAACTTCGTAAAAGTATGGAACAATAACTTCTTCGGAACTCCACTTCTTAACTTTTGGATTCTTATCGCACCATTGAAAAACAGCCTTCTCCCAAAGAGACCTATATACTATATTAGAGAAATCTCCACTATACTTACTAGGATTTTTGATTGAATATCTACCTGAATATACCATGAGTTTTGTTATAAATAGAAAAATAAAACTTTAATAAAACTATCTATAAGGAATTACTATGGAAATATTTCCAGCTACCAAAACAGGAATATTAAAACAAGGTCCTAGCGGAGAAAACTTATCTTTTGCTGATGATGCTCAAGGTTCCCTTTCTAGAAATTTTAAAACTGTAACATCAACAGGAACATCAGAAAATAGAAACGAAGAACTACCTACAGGTCAAACATTAAGATCTAGAGGACAAACTTTCCAGTTTCCTCAAAAAACAGGAGATCCAGCTTATCAAGCAAGAGTTTCTTTTAAAATGTATGCCTTAAAACCAAATCAACCCGGGGCATCGAGTAAAAGTCACGTTAAAACTCTAGAAGATAATTTGGCTCCTAAAGGAACTAATCAGTTTTTTTCTAATGATGCAAATTTATCTATAGGTCCTCAAACTATAAATTCATCATTAAAAACACTAGAAGGAGACGATGACGAAGCTTTAGAAGCACTAGAAAGACGCCTTGATACTGCAGGAGCAGTTGCTTCTAGAAACAACGTAGTAGCTGGTGGAGTAGATGGTGTAGCTCAAGCAAGTCTTTCTACAGAATTTAAAGGTTTTGCCGGAGATAAGTTTAAAGCTTTACTAGGTGCAGCAGTAAATAATAACTTGACTAAAGCTGGTTTAAATACTCTACAAGGTGGTCTTTCTTTTCAACCTGTAACAGAAGCCCCTGTAGTAGACATGTACTTTCCTTTAACTTTACAGTTTGTAGACAACGCACAATATGATAACGCAGAACTTGGTTTTTTTGGAGCATCTGCAACTGCAGCAGCTGAAGCAGGAGCTGGAGTATTAGGATCTACAATAGGAGCTTTAGTAGACGGAACTACTAACGTATTTGATATTTTTAGAGGAAATGCTCAATTAGGAGAAGCAGCTGCGAGACTAAGTGCAGCTAGAGGTATTAACGCAATAGGATCTTTAGGCGCTACTGGTATCAGGAACGCTTTAACTTTACAAAATAGAGTAGTAGTAAATCCAAACGTAAGAGCTTTATTCAGAGGCGTAGCTTTAAGAGAATTTACTTTTCAATTTAAGATGATAGCAGAAAGCGCAACAGAAGCCGAAGTGATACGTCAAATAGTAAAACACTTTCGAAAAGAGATGTATCCAGACGCTTTTAGTGCTAGTTTAGCTGATGGTGTCTCGGCTGACTTAGGTTTTAAGTTTCCTAATGTTTTTAAAATTACTTTTAAATATAGAGGTTCAGAAAATAAAAAGTTACCTCAGATTAAATATTGTTATCTAAGAAACGTAAGTCATACTATAAATCCTACGGGAGGAACTTTTAGAAGAGATGGCCAAGCAAATGAGATTGATCTTACTTTAAGCTTTGTTGAATATAAGACTTTAACTAGAAAAGATATTGACGAGGGATTCTAATGCAGTACTTTCAAGATTTTCAAAATTTACTATATACCTTTGGAGAAGAAGTAGATCCAGTAGTATTTCAAGATATTTCAAGATATTCAGATGTTGTTGATCAAATAAAAGATAACTTACTTTTTTATAATTTTCATACGATACAAGAAGGTTTTAGACCAGACCAAGTTTCTATACAATTATACGGTTCTCCTCTTTATTACTGGACATTCTACCTGCTGAACGATGATATACGAGAACAAGGCTGGCCACTCACAAGACCTGAACTCGACGTCTATATAAAAAAATCATTTCCAAACACGGTGTTAGTTACTAGAGATAAGATATCAGATAAATTTAAAGTAGGACAAGTGGTAACAGGAACTATTTCTGGAGCTAGCGGTACTATTATCAGACGTAATTTAAACTTAGGACAAATTGTTATAAAAGGAGATGCTTCTTTTTCTGCTACTGGAGAACTGTTGCAATCTACAAACTCTTCCGGAACAGTTGAAACGATTACTGCTATATCTAGAATAAAAGAATATTTATCTGCTAGTCATCACATTAATGATAGTGGCTTAATAGTAGATCTTGGAATTGATAGTGCCACAGGAGGGTTATTAGCAGCAGGGGCACAACAAACAGAAAAAACTTTAGAAGATGTTTATATCGCTAATAATGAAAGCCTTAGACAAATTAAAGTAATAAAGCCTTCTGTTCTTGGCAGCGTAGTATCTAGTTATAAAAAGGCTATAAGAGAATAATATGTCTGAATTCGTAGTTGAAAATCAATCAGAATATAATATACTGAAAGCAGAAATAACTAGCAATAGAACTGAAATAGGTATTGACATTAAGAATGTAATAACTGATCTTACTATTTATGAACATATTGAAAAGCCTTATTTAACAGCAAAAATAGTATTTACAGATCAACACAATATAGTACAAGATATTGATTTTCAAGGAGGAGAAAAAATATCACTTAAGCTAGTCCATTCTGAAGAAAAAGAAACTGGCTTTGAGATTTCAAAAGAATTTGTAATAGACAACATAGAAAACATAGTTAAAGCTGATGAGCGAAGCGAAACAGTTATGATTAACTGTACAGAATATCATATGTTTGAGTCTACTGTTCTTAATGTAAATAAAGTTTACACTGGCTCAGCTTCCAGTATGATAAGAAAAATACTCAGAGACTTTTTAGATAAAAGTGTGGCAATTACTTCTGCTGATTCAGTGTCAGATATGAAAGTAATAGTACCAAACATGCATCCTATTGAAGCTTGTATGTGGCTTAAACAAAGGATGACTTCAGTTGACGGTATGCCTTATTATTTTTTCTCGGCTATGGGAGTCGATAATCTTATTCTTAAAGATCTTGGAACTATACTGGACGAAAAAACTCCTATAAACACAGAAAGACCATATATTTATGCTCCAAGTGTAAATTCTGACGAAGTCTCTATGCAAAAGTACTATGCTATTCAAAGCTTTAGTTATAGAGACGGAGAAAATTTAGTAAGATTAATAGAAAAAGGATTAGTAGGAGCTCAATATTCTTTTTATGATACACTTACTGGATTACCACAAGTTTCTCACTTTGATATAGAAGGAGATGTTCTTAGAGGTTTAACTGCAGATAAAAGATTAGGCGGGCAAAATACTAGACATGTGTATGGAAGTGACTATGCTGTTAATGGAACAAAACTTACTCAGTACAATTCTAAAATAATTACTGAAATATCTGCATCTGGTGCTTACACTCAAGGAAATATAAGAAACAATAGTTATAACAGTGAAACATTATCTAGCTCTTATAAGAAAAAAACTATAAGTAATGCATTAAGAGAATTCATGAGCAAAGCACCTCTAGAAATATCAGTAAAGAGTAGAGAGTTTTTAACTGGAGACGCTAACTATTCAGTAGGTAAACTAATTAGAATAATATTTTTAGATAATGCTCCAGAAAGAGATGAACAAAGAGCTGTCATAGATCATAAGTTATCCGGAGATTATCTTATATGTGCAGCTAAACATGACTTAAATAATTTTAGAGGAGTTACTCAATTGTTGTGTGGTAAGCTTGGATCTTTTGGCGGAGAATTTGAACTATGAGAGAGTTTTATGGAGATAGTACTAGATGGTTTGTTGGTGTTGTCGTTGACAATAACGACCCGTTAAGATTAGATCGTGTAAGAGTTAGAATACATGGTGTGCATGGTTCTGATACTTCTATGATAGATACACCAGATCTCCCATGGGCTCAAGTGGCCATACCTGTTACAGAAGGCGGAAGTTCTGGATTAGGAGCTAACTCGCAATTAAAAGTAAGAGCTCAAGTTTTTGGATTATTTTTAGATGGACAAAACTCTCAATTACCTTTGATCTTAGGTTCTATACCAAAGATTGAAACTAAAAAAAATGAAGTTAATGATGGAGTTAAAACTACCGAAGTTGAAGAGAACGCTCCTTCGACTATTCAAAGTGTGGCTATAACTCAAACTACCCTGGCTAACTTAGATAATGAATTGGAAGGTATTACAAATATTGAAAAAATATTTAATTTTTTTATATCTGAAAAAGGAGGTCCATTTAGTGAAGAGCAAACTTCTGCTATGGTAGGACATTTTATTCATGAAGCTGGTAAGACTAGAGCTGGAGATATTAAAATAGATGCTTTGTCTGGAACAGATAAAATTACTTTAGCGGACGGCACAGTGGTTCAAGGATTTGGAATAGCGCAATGGAATCCTCAAGCTAAAGGTGGCTATGATAAATCTAGGCTTTCAGAACTAATAAACTTTTCTACACTAAGAAAGTTAGATTATAAATCTTTATATGCTCAAGTTAATTTTGTCAAACATGAACTAAATACTACAGAAAAATCAGCAAAAAGAAAATTGTTAGCCACTAAAACTGTGGAACAAGCTACAAAAGCTTTCGATTATTATGAAAGGCCTGAAGGATTTAAGCACAGTCCTTATCAACCATCAAAGAGCATAGATAAAAGATTAAAAAACGCTAGAGAAGTGTATGCTAAATTTACCACATAAGCATGGAGTAACTTAAGTATGTCTCAAACAACATTTGTAAACGGTAGTGGCCGTAGAGTAAATTTACCAAGTGATGCTGGACCAACTCCTGAAGTCACTAAAGTAGAAGTAAAAGAAAGAGAAAGCTCATTTGCGTTTACTACTCTTAGAAGAGGTAAATACACTGTTAATACTTCTTCTTCCCCAGCTGGTCCATTAACGGTTGTAGAACTTGATAGATTTTACGCAAAGGTAAAAGTTACTTATGTTAGAAGTTTTACTAGAGCAGAGGTAGAAGCTGCTATTGGAAAAGATGCTGCTGACGCTTTGGCAGCTCAGTCTTCTCAAATGGAAACTCAATCTAAAGAACTTATAAAAGATCTACAATTTGATAAAATGAATTTAGAAGGAGTCAGCAATAAAAACTTTGCTGAATCTGGTGGTATGAAAGGAATAATGGACTTTGTAAAAAAGAATCATACAATAACTAAAAGACCGTTACTAGCAAAAGCTACTGAAAATTTAGGTGATGGTTCTGCTAAAGGTAGTTCCAATCAAATGGGCTCAATAGCATCAATAACTGGTAGTCCAAAAGCTTTCGGATTTTTAAAAAAGATAACCACGCAATTTAATTCTTCTGCTAATAAAAAAATAACTAAGAAAACATTTCCTAAATTTACAGAAAAACAATTAAATAAAATAAGTTCTTCTGTAGCACTAAATGCATCAAAAGCAGAAGTGTCGTTGCAGCCTGAAAACGAGCCTAAAACAAAAGCAAGTGCTGAACTAGTTAAAGTTTATAAAACAAAGCTTAAAGATAACTTAAACAATGCTGGTTCAAAATTAGATACAAGCTCTCCGTTTGGTGGAATTGGAAGACCGGGTGCGAATATGTTTGCACAACTTATGTCTAAAGCAAGAGGAATAGTTGGAACTGGTTCAGGAGATATATTTGAAAAAGTAGAAGCCTCACAATTTAATCCTGAAAAATTTAAAAATTTTATTGATACTAATTTAGAAACTAATGTAAGAAGTAACGTAAGTGTTGGAGATACCATAAAAGCTAATCCTAGTAATATTCAAACCACAACATCAGCAGCTGATGGTTTTAAAGGATTTAATACTGCAAGTTCTTATGAATTTAAAAAAATAGCTTCTTTAGAAGAATTAATAGGAAAGTTTGAAAATTCTTCTAGAAGAAAATCAACTGGCTTAGATAAATTTGGTTGTATTATATTTGGATGGACAAAGCACTTAGTTGGTGCGCCAAGTAAAGTTGATGCAGCAGAAATACATAGACTTACTAAAATATATGATAGAAATAATTTAATAAATACTTTAGGAAGTACTGAACAAGCTGACTCTAGAATATCCATAAAACCAAGAGAGTACGGAATACAAGCTCACTTTGTAATTCTTAGAAATGGAGATATTCAAGAGGGTAGACCATTAAACCTTACTAGAAATAAAGATTACTCTCAGTTTGCTTTATCTGGTGTAAAAGTTGTTTTTGTAGCAAGTGATACTTCACCGGTTACTACTAAACAAATGGATTCATTTAATATAATGATAAAGGCTTGGTTAACCATAACAAAAGGTTCTGGTCAAGTGTTTTCTGATTTTGAGATAGATCCTGAATATGATGGCCCTGGATTTGATGCTAAAGAAGTAGTGAAGAGTATACATGACGTAGAATTTTTAATATCTAGTCCATCAGATCTAGAAGAAATACCTGATCCTAAACAATTAGCCATGACAAAGCCAAACAAGATAGCTCAAGCTACTAAAGGAGGTAGCTTTCCAAAAGATCTTAATAACTTAGATAAAGAAATAGCGAGGAGAATAGAATCAGAAGCATTTCAAAAAGATACAGAAAATGCTAAAAACGTTTTTCAAAATGAAACAGGTAACGCAATTTCAGGTATGAATGATAAGATTGATGAACTTAGTGCGGCTGGAAAATTGCCAGAGGGAATCGGTAAAGCTTTAAAAGATTCAAAAATATCAAACTTAGAAGGTTTAGTAAAAGGATCTGGTGGAAAGATAGATAGCATTGTAAACTCTTTGCAAAGCGCTCCAAATAAAACATTAGCTCAAAAAGAAAGTATAGCAAAAGATTTATTTAGTAAGTTTAAGTAGGATAAGAGATGGGAAAAGAATTACAAAATCAAAATACGTACGTAGATGACGCAGAATATATTTCTGCTAAAAAAGCCACTGATGGAAGAAGTGACCCTAATGAAATATTTCCAAAACCAGAATATGTTGGAACTACCTCTGTAAATAATGTAGCAACTGGAGCTAAAGAAAAGCACGTATATCTAGGTGGTTCTACTGAAAACATGGATTTTGAATTAAAAACAGAAGCTCCTTCTCAATATCCACTGAATCAAGTAAAAGAAACTACTTCTGGTCATATGGTAGAATACGACGATACAGAAGGTCGTCAAAGGATAATGATAAGACATCGAACTGGATCCGGTGTAGAGATGCGAGCTGATGGAACTGTAATATTAAGTTCAACTCAAAATTCTATAAGAGTTACAGCTGCAGATGAAAAAGTTATAGTTGAAGGCGATGGAGAAATAGTTTACAATGGCAACTTAAAGATGAAGGTTGCAGGCGATTTTGATTTAGAAGTCGGCGGTAACTTTACAACTAGCGTTGCTGGTGATATTGATGAAGTAGTAAAAGGAAGTAAAGTTTCAGATATTGCAGAAAATAAAGAAGTAGCTATTCAAGGAAATAACGCCGAAACAGTGCTTGGAACTAAAACAGAAACAGTATTAGGAAACGTTTTTTTAACTCATAAAGGTAATCTTGATCATGATATAATGGGTAATTCAGAAATTGCTGTAGGAAAAGAAGCTATTCTTACTGCTGAAAATGGAATAGTAATATCTTCTCTTGACATAAACATGGCAGCTTCATCGTTAACAGTTATTGGAGACAGCGGAACAGTAGGAGGACAAGAAATAGTTACATATGCAAAAGCAGCTCATATTCCTAGAGTTAACTCTACTTCAGTGCATGCTACGACATTTCATGGTGACTTAACAGGAGTAGCAGAAAAAGCAAATGAGGCAAACAAAGCTGGAACTGCAGCCCTAGGGCCTTCCGGCACGGGCGGTACTCCAACAGTAACCACTGCCACTGATAAAAACACAGCGCAACCTACAGCAACTATAATGTTGGATTATTTAAATCAAACTAATTTAGGAATAAGAAGAGTAGACGTGGATCCGTTTGAAGACTTTAAAAATTCAGTAAATAGACAAGAAAATTATGGAGGAATATCAGCAGTAGATTTAAGCACATCTTTAGCTCGATCTAAACTTAGAGATCCGAATAATTTAAAAAATCAGACTTTTACTGGAGCTTTGGTAACTGAAGGAATCATATCTCCTAATTTTGCAATACCAGTTCTTCCTAAATTTGGAAGAATAGTAGGACCAGAAAAAACACCAAGACGAGGCTCAGAATCAATTGGAAGTCAAGATGGTAGAACAAAAATATTTAGAGCATAGTTATGACATTAATATTTAAAACGGACGTAGTTCCAAATCCAAAATTTAATCCAGTATTTCAAGACGAAATATCTGCCAGAACTAGATTAGCGCCTGGGATTACTATGGCAAAGTTTCTAGGAAGTAAAGGTGATCCAGTAACTATGAATCATTTAGTTACTGACGCAGAAAAAAAGACATTAGCAAAACAATATTATCTTCATGCAGAAGCTATGAAAACTATTAATGATTCAAAAGGAATAAAAGAATTTGAAGACTACAGACTTGAAGTATTAGAAGGGCTTTACATTCCAAATCCAAATGAAAAAGTTGATGTGAGTACTGGAATAAACCATTTATTACAAAACGGTCAGGCAGTAGTTTATGTTTTAAGAGATACCACTGGAAGAATAGCTTTAGATAAGACGTTTGATCTTGCAGTGTATTGGAAAGATAATTTAGATTTTGAAAAAATGATATTAGATTATGATAACTATAATCCAGATGAATCTCTACATGCTTGTATTATACTCATAATGCCACAAATAGTAGCACCATGGAATGTAACTTACAATAATGAACTAGAAACAAGATTTAATAATAACGTTCAAACTACAAATGAGTTGATAGAAGTATTAGATCCAAATGAAAATTTTGAAATACTAGATATTTGATATAAATAGACAAAAGGATTTTAAATGCCAACAAGAGCTTTTTCAATAGAAGATGGAAACATCGGAAACACTAGCATTTTAACTGCTAAAAATAACGTATATGTCGATTTAGATTTGACTTTTGCTAAAAAAGGTTCTGGAGACATTTTCAAGAAACAACACGGTGCTGCGGTAAAGCAAGCAATAAGAAACTTATTATTAACTAATTTCTCTGAAAAACCTTTTTTACCGACGTTTGGCGGAGATTTAAACTCAATGCTATTTAGATTAAGCACAGACATAGACGATGATAGCTTAGAAGATGATATAATAAAAGCCATTGAAACTTATGAACCAAGAGCTAAAGTGCTAGGAGTATCAACTTTAATAAGTCCAGATAATCATGAAGTAAAAGCAACTGTGACGTTTCAAGTAATAAACACATTAGAAGAATCATTTGTAGAAATATCATTAACGAGGTTAAGATAATGGCAACAACAATTAAATCAACTCAACTAGATTTTGATACTATTAAAAACAAGTTGAAAGATAAACTTAAAGAACAGACAGAATTTACTGATTATAACTTTGAAGCTTCTGGACTTAATAATCTATTAGACGTATTAGCTTATAATTCTCATTTTAATGGTCTTACAGCAAACTTTGCTCTAAACGAAAGTTTTCTTAACACTGCTCAACTTCGAAGCTCAGTTGTTGCTCATGCTGAAACTCTTGGTTATGTTCCAAATTCATATTCATCTTCTCAAGCAAAGTTAAACTTGTCCATACTAGTTCCTGTAGAGCCTAGACCTACAAGTGTTACTTTAGAAAGAGGAGCAACTTTTACGAGTAGTGTGGATGACGTAAGTTATACTTTTCAAACCCGTGAAAACTTCGTAGCAAGTGATGACGGAACTGGTTCTTATCAATTTAAAACATCTACTGGAGATACTGCCATACCAGTCTTTGAAGGGATAGAAAGAGAAAAAACTTTTATAGTAGGAGAAAAAACAGATTCTCAAATTTATGTCATACCTGATGTTACCATGGATATATCCACTATTAGAGTCAGAGTCTTTGATACTACAACTGGAACAACTTTTGCGACTTATACTAACATCAAAGACGCTGTAAGAGTAACAGACGATTCTACTTACTATCAAATAAAAGAAGTTCCTAATGGTTATTATGAGTTAATATTTGGAGATGGCATATCAAGTGGAAAAGCTCCTGTATCAGGAAATAAAATACTAGTTGATTATCTTTCAACTAAAGGAACAGCTGCAAATGGTGCTACAACTTTTACTACAAATGTAGCACTGAGTGTGGGCGGAAATTCATATCCATTAAGCGCTACTACGAGTTCTTCTTCGGCCGGAGGAGCGTTTAAAGAGTCTATAGAATCAATAAGAAGAAACGCTCCAATTGCCTTTAGTTCTCAAAGAAGATTAGTAACCGCAGAAGACTATAGAGCTCAGATTTTAGCTAATTATGGTTCATTTCTAGATGATGTTATAGCATGGGGTGGTCATGATAATGTACCACAAGTTTACGGAAGAGTGTACGCAGGATTAAAATTTAAAAATAACATAGACACTTCAACTCAAACACAAGTCAAAGATGATATCGTAAATGAACTATCAGAAAATTTAGGTATTATGTCTATAGATCTTGTTTTTGCAGACGCTATAACTACAAAACTTGAACTTTCTACTTTTTTTAATTTAGATCCAGACTTAACGAGTTCAACTTCTCAATCTATAGAAAATCAAGTAAAAAGCACTATTAATTCTTTCTTTGATACTAACTTAAAAAAGTTTAACAAGGTTTTTAGAAGATCTTCTTTATTAACCACAATAGATGCTTTGGATGTTGCTATATTAAATTCAAGAATGAATGTAAAGATGCAAAGAGAACAAGCAATAGATGTTGGCCAATCTTTAACTTATACTATAAACTTTCCAGCAGCTATAGCACAACCAGATGATGTCAATAGAATATTAACTACTTCATTATTTACTTTTAATGGAAAAACATGTTCAATAAGAAATGTTTTAAATTCTAACAAATTACAAATAGTCGATAATGAAGGAACAACACAAATTGATAATATAGGAAGCTATGATGCTTCAGTTGGCACAGTTTCTCTTGTTGGGTTTAATCCTACAGCTTTACAAGGACAAACTCTTCAAGTAAGTGTCGTACCAGCAAATCAAAGTACTATAAGGCCTTTACGTAATTTTATATTAGATATAGATAATGTAAAGTCAATACCAATAGCACAGTTAGACTTTCAGAACACTTTAGTAACGTTGTAACATGGCAATAAATTTTCATCATAATAGAAGACCAAAGAACTTTTTAAACAGGAAAGTTACTGAGGCTCTACCAGAACATTTTACTGGTGATTATTCTAAGTTTATTACTTTCTTAGAAAAATATTATCAACAGTTAGATTCTGATGCAGATACTTCTTTTGGTAATGAGATTCGCCAATTATTTGCTTTAAGAGACGCAGGTGAAACTACAAGAATAGATAACTTAATATCACAAATTGGAAGTGGTATACCTAATGGAGATAACTTTATAGATCCTAGGTATGCAGCCAGAAGATTAGCAGAGTTACAAAGAAACAAAGGTACAAAATTTGCTATAGAAGAATTTTTTAGATTGTTCTTTCAAGACCGTATAACAGTCGAATACGGAAAAGACAAGTTGTTTATAGTAGGAGCAGGAGATTCAAATGTTCCAGCTTCGCTGATAGGACCAGAATCTTTGAAAGTTATACAGAATGGAAAGCTTTTTCAAGTGTTTTCTATTCTTATAAAAACAGCTTTATCTAGTAATACTTGGGAACAACTTTACAAAAAATTTATTCATCCAGCTGGATTTTATTTTCAAGGAGAAGTTACTACTGATACTGAGGCTTCAATAGCTCCAAGTGCTCAAGGTTTTATTAATGATTTTGATTCTGGTGTCGTGCCATTAATATCACAGGCCTCTATGATAGCAGTTGCGCCATTCACACAGCTTACTGCTCTAATAGACTCAGATCAAAATGGAAGTAACGATTTTAGAGTAGGATTAGATCAGTTAGTAAGTGTATATCAAACTTTAACACCTACACAAATTGATACATTCTACTCGAGTATAAGTGAACTAATTGGACCAAATTCATTTAAGTTTGATGACGAAAGCGATGGCTCAGCAAGACCAGACTTCTCGCTATCAACTGAGACAATGGATAATGAAATATTCGGAAATTATTTAATTGATTCAACTTTCTAGTATAAATAGAACTATTATTTAGGATAAAAAATGACAAGACAAAATATTAATACAGGAGCAGCAGCTAACGACGGTACAGGAGATACCTTACGATCTGCTGGTACTAAAATTAATTCAAATTTTATTGAACTATATAACTTCTTAGGAGCCGAAGGAGATAGTAGTACTTTAGCTTCAAGAGTTAAGTTTCAGGACAGTGCTATAGTGTTCGAAGGTTTAACACCAGATGCCAATGAAACACGTTTATTCGCAACAGATCCAACTAAAGATAATACTATAACATTACCAGATTCTACTGGAACGGTTATTTTAGGAGTTGCGGCGCAAACATTAACAAATAAGACTATAGACTTAAGTAAAAATACTATTACAGGCACAACTGCTTTGTTTAATACTGCTCTATCAGATGGTAACTTCACTACGATAGCTGGTACAGAAACTCTAACTAATAAAACTTTAACATCACCTTCATTAAATAATCCTAAAATTGCTTCTGGAGCATCTTTAAACGATAATAATGATAATGAATTAATTAAATTTATTCAAACCGGTTCCGCAGTAAATGAACTTACAATAGCAAATGGAGCTGGCTCGAATGGACCAGCATTATCTGCAACAGGAGGCGGAGCAAATTTAAATCTATCTTTAACTTCAAAGGGAACTGGTTCGGTTACATTAAGCAAAGCAGCTTTTAGTTCTTCGACTATAGCGTCAAACGGTGCAGCAAGTACGAGCGCTACATTAATCATAGGTAATAAAAATTCTGGTGGCACTTTAGCACTTAGTTTAGGTGATGGAACTACTGTAGGTGAATACAAAATTTTTACAAACAAAGGATCAGAGAACTTGGAAGTTACACCAGATAATTTTGCGCACGGCACTAAATTTACGTTAGTGCAATTTGAAGGATGCACTTGTATATGGGATGGATCAAACTGGTTTTTAGTAGGAAATCAAAGCCAAGTAACGGTAGTATAAGGAATAGAATATGACAGCAATAATTACAGATGTTTTTAAGAAAGATATGCTTCAAAAAGTATTTGACGCGGCAGTGGCTGACAGCGATAAAATGTACATAGGCATAGGTAAGTCAGAACAATGGGATTCAAGTGAAACTGTTCCTAATCCGACAGATTCACTTAGAACTATAAGACAACTTAGATCTGGATTACAATCAGTCAAAAAAGCAGGTGATGTTTCTTTCGTAATTCCAAGACACAACTGGAGTTCGGGTAATACATACAGCGCTTTCGATGACGCTTTTACTACTATACCTACTGATACTTATTACGTTTTAACTGATGAGAACCAAGTTTATATATGTTTGCAACAAAGTCAAAAAAATAACGGCGATCCAAATGCATCTACAGTTAAGCCAACCGGAACTAGTACCAAACCATTTAAAACTGCAGACGGATATATTTGGAAATTTTTATATTCATTAAGTGCGGCAAGATCAAGTAAATTCTTATCATCTAATTTTGTTCCAATTCAAAAAATTGACTCTGCAAACGATGTTTTTGAGACTCAACAAAAAACTATTCAAGATGCAGCTTCACCGGGACAAATTTTAGGAATTGAAGTAATAGCTAATGGAAGTAATTATACAAACGCAACTGTTACTATAAATGGTGATGGCACTGGAGCAGCTGCTACGGCAACAATTAGTGGAACAACTATATCAAAGATAGAGCTAGATTCAAGCACAGACAGCGCTATAAAAATGGGCCATGGTTATAATTTTGCTAGCGTTTCAATAACAGGAGATGGTACAGGTGCACAGGCCAGAGCAATAATAGGTCCTGATAGTGGCTTAGGTGCTGATCCTAGAAATGAACTTAAATCAACTTCACTTATGTTTCAAGTTAAACCAGATGGAACTGAGAGTACAACTCAAAAAGTAAGTGGATCAACTACTAGTGGTTCTTCTTTTATAATTGATCAAGACTTTAGGCAGGTTGCTCTTATAAAAAATCCAACAGACTCTGCTGGTGTTCTTTATACTGGAACGAGTGGTAAAACTTTAAGATATTTAGAGTTTGCAACTACTTCTCAAGCTTCTTCTTTTCCTAAAGATGCTATTATCACCTCAGCCTCATCAGCTCAAGCAGTTGTAGATGATATAGACAGCTCTAGAGTTTGGTTTCACCAAAACGATTCAACTGGATTTAAACCATTTGTTGAAGGTGAAACTGTTACTGGTGGTGGTGGAAGCGGAACTTTAGTAGCAGGAGGAGTAGATCCAGACACCGACGCGTGGGAACACGGAGATGTTGAAAAAATGTCCGGACAAGTTTTATATATAGAAAATAGAGCACCAGTTGTAAGATCTGCAAATCAGACTGAAGACATTAAAGTTGTAATAACATTATAAGGTATAAAGATGGCGACAACACTAACTAGTAATACTTTCACCTCTACGTATAAAGATGATTTTCGTGATAGTGATCACTATCATAAAATATTATTTAACACAGGTGTAGCACTTCAAGCAAGAGAATTAACTCAAATACAAACCATACTCCAAAAGCAAATATCAAGGTTTGGAGATAATATATTTAAAGAAGGTGCAGTGGTAAGACCTGGGGGAGCTAATTTACAATCAAAATATGAATTTATAAAATTAGATAACACTACCGACGTTACCAATAATGCCACTTGGATAGGTGCAACTTTCCAAGGTGATACCTCTACCATAAAAGTTAAAGTGTTACAATATATTGCTGCTGGAAATGGAGATCCTGGGACAGTGTATGTTCAGTATCTCAACACTGGAACTGCACCTGCGACAACAACAGTGCGAGTAACAGAAGGTGAAACTTTAAATAGTATATCACCTCTTGCTGGTGAAGCTTTAAAAGTTCAAACTGGTAATGATCCAGTAGGAGTTGGTATCTTAGGTACTCTTAAGTCTGGAGTATATTATGCTAGAGGTAATTTTGTATTTACAGAAGATCAATCAAAAGTTATATCAAAATATTCAGATACTCTTGAAGATACTTTAGGATTTAGAGTTGTAGAAGACGTAGTTACTGTTTCAGATGACACAGGATTATTTGACAATCAAGGAGCTGTTCCAAATACTTCTGCACCCGGTGCTGACAGATATAGAATAAAATTAACTATTGCGCTTGAAAGTGAAATTACTGGAACTGAAAGTTTTGTACCAGTCGCTAAGATAGTTGATGGCGTAATTTTTAATACTAATAATACCGTAAGTGCTTATAATATTCCAAATGAATTAATAGCAAAAAGAATATCAGAAAATTCAGGTGATTATATAGTAAAACCATACACTGCAAATTTTCAACTTGATTCAGAAAACACCCACTTGTTACTAAAAGTAAGTGATGGTATAGCAGTTGTAGAAGGATTTAGAGCTGCAAGAAATTTTCCAACTGCAATAAGAATTGCAAAGCCTACTGGAACTAAAAAAATAGTAAATGACGTAGTTCCTGTAGATTTCGGAAACTTTGTTGTTGTCAATCCGTTAATTGATAGCAGCGGAAATACACCAAACATAGCTACTTTAGAAAAACTTAATTTGCAAGATAGTGCAGTATATTCAGCTGGAAACACTATTGGTACTGCAAGAGTAAAAGCTGTCACAGAGGACGGAGCTAAGTATAGATTTCATATTTTTGATGTAAAAATGAATAGTGGTCAAGCGTTTAGAGATGTTAAGAGTATTGGTACAAGTTCAACTAATTACTTTAAACCAGAACTAGAAGGTACACCACCAAAAGCCGTGATAAAAGACGTAATGAATAATACTTCAATATTTCCTTTGTCAATACAGAGGCCGGCTAATATAGAAAATGCAAATTATGTTGCTCAAAGAAGATTTCAAGTTACAGCAGTAGGCGGAACTGCTTCATTACCAAACTTGTCAGGTAACCCAGGAGAAACTTACACTAATACTGGAGATTGGGTAGTGTCAGCTTCAGACAGCGACATCATAACTACTGGATTAACTATTTCTGGAAATGGAACAGTTTCTTCTCAAATTTCTGGATTACCATCTTCTACTATGACGGTTGAAGTATTAGCCTATGTAAACAAAGGACAAGCCTCTGCTAAAACTAAAAACTTAACTACTAGAACTATATCTGTAGCTGGAAGTCAATCTCAAATAAAATTAGGAAAAGCTGATATTTTTGATATAGTATCTCACGTTAAAGCTTCTGATAGCAGCGTCAGTTTTTCTAATAGATATTTTTTAGATAATGGCCAAAGAGACAATCACTATGACATAGGAGCTTTAAATCTTAAAACAGGACAGTCAGCTCCTGCAGATAGTTCTACTATAACGTACAGATATTTTGAACATACTACTGGAGGAGACTTCTTCGCTGCACAATCTTATGCTAGTCCAATAACTTACGCTACTATACCAAGTTACAGAAGAAGTGATGGCAGAGTCATTAGACTGTACGATGCTTTAGACTTTAGATCGATAAAAGACGGAGCTGATAGTGAATTTTCAAATACAGGTGCTGGCGCTCGTGTACTTGAACTTCCACAACCCGGCCAAGCTGTATCAGCTGATATCACTTATCACTTAGCTGATTCTGGCAAACTTGTCGTTAACAAGCAAGGAGTTATAACATTTGTAAGAGGTGGTTCATCATTTAATCCACCTTATCCTCCTAGGCCAGATGAAACACTAGGGCTATACGATATAAAATTAAATCCAAATACTTTAAATGATTCAGACGTGTCTATGAGAAAGATCGATCATAGAAGATTTACAATGAAAGATATCGGAACTCTTGAAAATAGACTTAGTAAACTAGAAGAGTTTGCTTCACTTAGTGCTTTAGAGATAGACACCAGACACTTTCAAGTATTAGACTCAGCAGGCGCAGATAGAACAAAATCTGGGTTTGTCGTAGATAACTTTACAGATCATACCAGATCTGCTACAAACTTTGCAGACTATAGAGCCTCAATAGATCCTATCGATAAAGTACTAAGACCTGCATTTAAAGATCAAAACGTAAAACTTGTTTTTGACTCTGCAGCATCTCTAGCGCTAGGAACTGTTAGAAGAGGCGACAATGTATACTTAAATTATACCGAATCTACTTATATAAACCAGAGTTTAGCTAGTAAAGCTATTCAGATTAATCCATTTAATGTTGTGATATATGACGGCGTTATTACTTTATCTCCAGCTTCAGATGAGTGGAGAGATGTTGATAGATTACCTGATAAAATAATTCAAGGCGGAACTAGACTAGCTAACTTTAATGCTGCCAACTGGGGTAACTGGGCGTGGAACTGGGCTGGTGTACCTTTAGAAAATCTTAATATAGGAGCTGACATAAACACGTTTGGAAATAAAGTAAACAGAGTTGTTAGTGAAGAAACTGTATTAGAAACTATTGAAGATAGAACTATCCAATCCGTTTTATTAAATGATTGTAGAGCACGTAAAGTTTACTTTAGATGCGAAGGACTTAGACCAAACACCAGAGTATTTACTTTCTTCGATGGAGTAAATATATCAGACTTTACAAAAACAGTGGCCGGCCCTGGTGGATTTGAATTTTACGGATCAAATGAAGAAGATTTTGGTAATTCGCTAAGAGATATAACTTCTCATCCAGACACTCCTACTGCAACGATGTTAACAGATGCAAATGGTACTATATCTGGAAACTTTATTATACCTAATAATTCTAATTTAAAATTTGAGGTTGGAACTAAAGAATTTAAAATAATGGACATTAGTGTCAATAACGAGAAAGATGCAGCTTGTATAGCTCGAGCTCCGTTTACGGCTAAAGGCTGGCTAGACACAAAAGAAGCAGAGGTAAGATCAACAAGAGTTCTTAACGTTCAAGGTTTTACCGTAACATACAATAACGCTTCTGGTGGAGACGGCGGCGGAGGCGGCGGCGGAGGCGGCGGAGGCGGCGGCGGAGGAGGTTTTACTCCGGGTCCGGTCGATGGCAATAACATGTATTCTAACGATGCTCAAGCAACCGACCCAGGTACTTATTCCAACGATGCGTCACACACTTCCGGTGGTACTTATAGTAGTAGTTTTTCAGATGATACAACCGGTGACACAAGTGGAACTGCAGGTAACGATGATACCACATCTTCAGCTGAAGACTTTGTTTGTTTACTCGAAGACATGAAAGTTATGTTAAATGGTAGAATATCTAAAGTTACTAGTGTAAAAGTTGGAGACACCGTATCTTATGGAACTGTGACAGATGTTTTACAAAAGCACGTAAGAAAAGGTTACTATGTTATTAATAATGAACTTAAGATAACTAACGATCATCCAGTTTTGGTTAATGGTAATTGGAAGAGAACGGAAGATGTTGTCATTGGAGAATACATAAATAACGTAAAAGTAAAGTCTATAAAATATGTTAATGAGATAGTTCATACTGTCTACATAGAAACAGACACTGAACAGTTCGATGTGTACTGTAAAAATAATATTTACACTGTTCACGGACAATATAAAGAAAGATTACAAAAAGCGAGTTAAGAATGGCATTAAATTCATTAGGATATCAAGTAAATAAACAACCAATTGCTCAATCGTTTTATGTTGAACAGACAACTGGAATATACTGTACTAAAGTAGATCTATTTTTCTCTTCAGTAGATGAGTCTTTACCGGTTCAAATACAGTTAAGGCCAATGCAAAACGGGTTACCATCTTCTTCTCAAATAATACCTGGGACGATAAAGTTAAAAACCGGTTTGACTAACGCGAGCAATACTTCAGCAGACGCTAGTGTCGCTACTTCTTTTGAGTTCGATGAACCAGTGTTTTTAAAAGGAAGGCAAGACTACGCATTAGTAGTGACTGCTGATTCTAAAGATTACAGAATATACATATCGGAAACAGAAGAGTTTGTCATAGGTTCTACAGAAAAAAGAATTAATAAGCAACCTTCTTTAGGAAGTTTATTTTTTACGCAAAATGGAGTAACCTTTACGCCAGCTCAAAGTTTAGATTTAGCTTTTAGAATATATCAAGCAAAATTTAATACAACTTCTGGTACGGCAGTACTACACAATGCTCCACTTCCTGCAAGATTACTTAGAGGAGATCCACTAACAGTAACTAGAAATTCAGCCAAGGTTACTGTAAGAGAGACTGGAAGTGGCTTACTACGCGGTGATACTGTTAAGATAACTGGTGCCACATCATTAGGTGGAATAAATGCAGCAACTCTTAATAAAGCAACTGGATATACAGTTGATTCTGTTGATTGGTCTGGTTTTACTTTTACTGCCGATTCTTCTGCAGACTCGGATGCGATAGGCGGAGGAGGCCTCGTTAAAGCTACTACTAATATGCCTTTTAGTGTTGTACATCCAAATATAATAAATCTAACGCCAGATAAGACAACGTTGTCTGGATCTATAAAAGTTACTAATAGCACTTCGTTTGCTGGAAATGAAACGGCTTACACCGGAAAAGCTACTGCAGCATTTCAGCACGTAAAATTTAATGAAGATAATATAGGAGAGTTTTACAATGTAGTTGCCAATCAAGATAGAGAAGCAACTTTAGGAAGTGGTGTAAAATCTCTAGACATGAATATTAGTTTAGCGACATTTGATTCAAATGTTTCTCCAATGATAGACCTTCAAAGAGCTTCTGCACATTTAATTCAAAACATAGTAGACAAACAAGATTCAGCAGGTCATCTTATTGCAGGATTTAATAAACCTTTAAATTTTGTAAACGAAACATCTGCGCGCAGAGGAAGCTCAGCAGCAAAACATCTTACAAAAGTAGTAACTCTTGATACAGATTCTGTTGGAATAAGAGTAATATTAACTGCTAACAGACCAGATGGAACAGATTTTCAAGTATATTATAGAACGGCTACTAGTGATGAAAAAATAACGGATAATAATTTTATATTGCAAGCAGAAGAAACTAACAATCCAGCTGACAACAATCCTAGAGTTTTTAGAGAGTACAGATATATGATCGGTGGCTTAAATGGTTCTGTTAAAGCGTTTACTAAATTTCAAATAAAGATAGTGTTTAGAAGTAATAATAATGCTAGAGTTCCAAAGATAAAAAACTTAAGAATGATAGCACTAACAGTATAATGGCATATTTAAAGATTGAAGGACATGAAGGTTACGTTAAGAATCCACGAACAGGAGTTGTTTTAAACGTAAACAAAGATGAGATCGAAGCAGCTAAGAGAAGAAAGGTGCTTAGAAAGCAACAAGAAGAAGATATAAATAACCTAAAGAATGAAGTAAGTGATATTAAAAACATGTTAGGTAAAATAATAGAGAAACTCGATGGCAGTAACAATAATTAATTTATCAGATCCAGTAACTACTCTAGTTACGAAGACAAATACAATAGCTAGCGATCTAGGTGATAAAGCAGCTCTAAACACTACAGATAAAAGTAACATAGTAGCAGCTATAAATGAAATCAACACGCAAATAGGTAAAGTCGATTCTGCTGATGTTATAAACTTAATTAAAGCTAATGCTATGGATTCTTCAGAAGTACTTGCTTTAATACAAGCTGATTCTGGCGAAACAAGTATCATGTCTAATTTTCAAAAAGACAGTGCTAATGGTATTGGATTTGATTCAAGTCAAGGCAGATTCTTTATTCCAATAGGAACTATCAATACTTCAATGATTGAACCTAATGCTATCACCGCAGCAAAAGTGGCAGACGACGCCATTGGTTCAGCAGCATTAAATAGTTTGTCTACATTATTGATAAAAGATTCGGCAGGTAGTACGCTAAAAACTTTACACGCAGCAGGAGTCTAATACTATGGCAGTGAGAAGACCTTTATATTGGGATGGAAGTTCTGTAAGAGAGATGACTTCTGCTATGGTTACAGCATTAGCAAATAGATGTGTATACTTGTACGGTGGTAATCCTAGTGTTACACTAAGTCAAGTTGGAAGTAGTGGTAACATATCTCCTACTATGACTGATACTAGAAAACAAGCTGGAGCTCACGGATCAAGAGTAGATAGATTTCCAACTGAAGGAGAGACCGCAGAGCCAGGGACTGTCACAGTAAACTATGATAGAATCAGCCAAACTGTTGCGTCTTTAAGTACTCCAACAGATACGAATAACAAACTATATCCGGCTTACTATGATGGAAGCGGATCAATTCAAGCTATGACTGCAACAGACTTGTTTGACACTTTTGTTACTACTGCCATAGGAACGCTTACGGATGGAACCGATAGAGACGGTACTTTTAGAATTCATACAGCAACCTCTTTATCAGGTCACACACTAATATCGAGTACTCCTGTTTTTACTGATACTCGTGCAAA
>CEUV01100181.1_pt1 | contig 26354 bp, 23 predicted proteins | sample 356401 | NCBI WGS metagenome assembly CEUV01 (sample SAMEA2622710, study PRJEB7988) | marine metagenome | isolation source: saline water (ENVO:00002010), including
TCGTTACGCCTGTAGTTGAATGCGTGATGTCCGTTAACGCTGTATTTTCGCACAATGTCGGACTGCTTGAACCTGCGGCTACTGTTCGATCGCCTGTAACTGTGATCGTACCTGTGGCAGTAGTTGCGCAACCCGTAGGTGTAATGGTATAATTAAAAACACCTGATGAGCTTGGCGTTCCACTGATGGTTATTTGATTACCAGCATAAATGGCTGAAACCCCAGGAGGCAAACCCACTGAGGAAGTTATCCCTGATACACCGCTAGTCGTATGCGTAATATCCGTCATTACTGTATTAATACATACACTAGGTGAACTAGAAGCTGAGCCAACACTACACGAAACAACCGCTGAACACGAAGTTAAATCTAACGGATTGCCCGGCATAGGTAAAGCTCCTGCCGTACATGCATTATTATCCCATTGTGATCCATTGTTACATATTATTCGAGCTGGACTACATGCAGGATTAACGTTGGGAGACCCCCAACCAATTGTTCCTGTTCCTCGAACCTTGGAATCATTCAACACATTTAAAGTTCCTGTTACCCTCACATCTCCTGTGATAATTGCACCACCACTTCCCCACACAGACATATCACCAGGTACAGTAACATCTCCATCTAAAGTCGCTATACCATCTGCATTTATTGAAAGGTTTGTACCTACTGTAAAGGTACCATCGGTATTAAAGGCACCAGGACCTGCTTGAGTCACTGAGCCTGTAACATTTGTGGTTCCTAAAAAACTAGCCGAACCATTATTTGTAATACTAATATTACCATTGACTGTTAAATTTCCACTGGAATTAAAGCTTCCTCCCGAGGTGTATGAAATACTACCATTAATAACTAGTGTCCCACCAGATTCAACTACCAAACGACCATTGTAACCAATCACTAAATTTCCATTCACCGTAAGATGACCGCCACTTTTTACTGTTAGTATGTTATTGTTAGTAAGGGTAACGCCACCTCTCGTTTTTGTATGTGAAATATTCACATCATGACTTCCATCCCATTTTGTCATGTCGGGAACACATCCACAACTCCACCCTCCACTATTTCCCCATGAACTAGAAGAACCATTTGAGTTTATGGCCGCACTTAAAGATGCAGCAGAACCTAGTAGTATAAAAAATGAAAATAGTTTTTTTTTCATTCGTCGCGTATTCGGTTAGTTGCTTGACTATGCTACTTTTAAAGTATCAAAAGAGTTTCTTTATGTTTGAGAACCAACTTCTAAAACCATTAAATTTTCAAAACTAAAACCAATGGAAAGCGATGTTTACTTTAACCCTAACTATTTGGTATATAACATAATCCAGATTTTATTCAACGCACTCAACAAAAAAGAGTTCCATTTCTGAATATTAAATCATTCATTGCTTTCTTTTATTATTGATGATAAATAACACGCTTAAAAATCTCAATTACAAATACTTTGATGTAGATAAACAATAATTTAATTTAGAATTTCAAACTTAAACTACTGAAAAACAGGATTTAAAAAATCACTGAATTAATTTTTAAAAAATGAGGCAGAAAGAAATTCTGCCTCACCTAACCAACATGCTTCTAGTTCTTAACTAACCTAACTACTTGGGAATTACCCCATGAATCTAGAAGTCTTAAAATGTATATACCCTGTGCTAGGGCAAAAAAATTTAATGCGATGTTGTTCTGTCCTTTCACTCCAGGTTCAGAAATTAATAGAACCTGTTGACCCCATTCGTTAAAAACAAAAATATTTACATCTCCAGAGTAAGGCAGTGTAAAACCAATAGTTGATTGATCCTCTGAAGGATTAGGAGATATTTTAATACAAAATCCACACTCCGATTCATTTTCCGAATTAAAGACGATATCATCAAACGTTTCCGTTGATCCATCATAATCAACTTGAACTAATCGGTAATAACATATTCCATTGCATCCCCAGGTATCAATCCATGAATATTTCTTGGGTAAAGATGAATTCCCAGAACCTGCTATTTTAGAAAGCTCTTGCCAATTTTCACCATCTACCGATTTATAAAGCAAAAAATAATCATTGTTTATTTCTACTAAAGTCTCCCATGTAAGCAAGACACTTCCTCCCGATTTTGATGCTTTAAAATGAACCATTTCAACCGGCAAAGTGGTGGGTGTACATCCACCTTCGTCATACCACTGATGACCACCCATGCACCATTGACTGCAGCAAATACAACTCGTTGGTGATTGTCCCGAGGAATTCCAATCATACCGATTTCTGTATATTTTTCCATTAAAATGCACTTGATTATTAGAATGATAGATAGTTGATCCGTTCCAATCAGAAAAACTGCTGCAATCAGGTTGTGAAAAACCCTTGTTTAGGCAAAAAGCTACTGTAAAAACGAAAAGTAAAAGGGGTGTTTTCATCATGTCATCAAATCCAGCGCAAAGATGAACCCGATTTTTAGTAATGAGAAAAACAATTTATGCTTCAAACAACAATTATTTCCGATTAAAATAAACCAAGAACTTAACTTTCAAGGAAATACATACGATTAAAACGCGTTTAAAAAACAATATTATCTAGACATGGTCCAAAGCTGGACCAGTATAATTGACACAGAAAATTTTAAAAAGAAAATTGCGTAATTGTTTCATGAATTGCCTCTGCAGCTAGTTCTCCTGATAACATAGCAGCATTAAGAGAACCATTTAATTGAACATCACCTGCTAAAAATATATTGGAAGTTAACCGCGTTTCTGATGGAGGTATTTCATTCTGTAAGTTGCTTAAATTAGGAAGCGCTTGTGGAATATGGTACATTTTTAAAAATGTAGTTTGATCAATACTACAGTACCTTGAAAGTTCCATTTGCACCTGCTTAATAAGTAGTTCATCCGTTAAAGAAGAAGCACTATTGACAAGCGTAACAGAAAGTAATTCTTCTTTCAATGGCATTTTATTATCCAGACTTGTATGATAAAAAATATTATTAATTAACGTTTTATTTGATGGAATCAAACCAATCAATGGTTCCTTAATTTTCCTGGCTGGTGTTTTAAAATATAGTGTTTGACAAGATTTCCAATTCAACGATTCGCCTCTGAGGTTAGACACTAGTGAACTCGCATTAGCAGTGATGATCGTATAATCATTTTTCAAAACTTCCCCATTCATAAGCTCTATTTCTCCATCTCTAACCATTTTCACCTTTGTATTTAAGTGTAATGTTGTTGAATTTAAGCCTTTAAATATTTGTTCAGGTATTGCACCAATACCTTCCCTTGGAATAGCAGCGTTTCCTTCTCCAAACATCTTATAGACAAATTCAAACATTCTGCTTGAGGTATTTAAACCGGATTCCAAAAAAATCCCTGTAAAAAACGGGGTGAAAAAATCATCGATCATACCATCTGAAAAACCAAATTCTTTTAGATATTCCAAAGTGGTTCGCTCTTTGGTTGTGAAAATTTCATCAATCGTTTTTTTCTTTAGGTATTTATTTAATTTTAAAATTTTTAGCTTGTCAGAAAGGTTACCAATGGAAGAGAACAACGTTGACCATAAAAATGAGCGTTCTCTTAAGGGATCTCCAATCTTTATCCGCTTTTGATCTTTATAAATTAACGCTCCTGGTAAAAATTCTTGAAGTTGAAGTTTTTGGTAATTCAAATGTTTTCTAGCTTCAGGATAAGCTGTTAACAGAACTTGAAATCCATGATCAAGTCTAAAACCATCAATAAGATCTGTTTTTACTCTTCCACCAATGGAATCTGATGCTTCAAGAATGATTGGACAAAAACCTTTTTCTTCTAGAGTTTTTGCCGCAACTAAACCACTAACCCCTGCTCCTATAACAATAACTTTACAATCTTTTACATTCATTATTCACACCCTTAAATTGAATTTAGAAATTCCGCTGCATTTTGGATATGCTGGTGTTTTTTTTCAGTAGGCATTTTATCAAACATTCGAACCAACATTCCCAATCGGGGGTTTGATAGAAAAAATGTCCTTTGTTTATCCATAAAGTGCCAAAATAACCCGTCCCATGTATGCTGCCAATCCCCTTTTTTGTAATTACTCATTTTCATAATATAATTACTCCCACTAATGTACGGCTTACTGGCCATTAATCCGCCATCAGCAAACTGACTCATTCCATAAATATTCGTAACCATGACCCAATCATAGGCATCTACGAATAATTCCATAAACCACTTATACACTTCATCTGGATCAAACTCACACAATAACATAAAATTCCCCAAAATCATGAGGCGTTCAATATGATTACAATAGCCTGTTTTTAGTACTTTTTTTATCGTTTCGTCTACTGGTAGAATCCCTGTCGTTCCATTATAGAATGACGGAGGTATTTTACGTGTAAATGACCAAAAGTTCATTGTTCTTTCTTCTCTCCCTCTGCTTTCATACATCCCTCGAATAAATTCCCGCCACCCCATAATCTGCCTTACAAATCCTTCAAGGGAATTAATAGGAATATTATTTGATAATCCATATTTGATCGATTTATTAAGTACCTGTTTAGGCGTTAGTAAACCCACATTCATCATTGGTGTTAATACACTATGATTTAATATGGAAAACTCTTTATGTATAGCATCTTCATACGGACCAAACTCATAAAATCGATGTTCTAAAAATTGATCCAGCCATTCCTCTGCACTTTTATGACAGGAGGGATATAATGGATTATCCATTATATCACCATAATGATTATTAAAATTGCGTAAGGTATACTGATAAGCTTCAGAATAGGTGTCATCTTTCTTGGGTAATACAACATTAGGCGGGATTTTTTTAGCAGGATATTTTTTCCTGTTTTCCGTATCAAACGTCCATTTCCCCCCCAATGGCTGGTTATTTTCATCAAGTAAAACTGCATTCTTCTTACGCTGTTCAATGTAAAAACTGGTTTGATGATATTTTTTTTTACTCTTCTTAAAAAAATCAGCTAGCTCGTTTTTCGTATTGATAAACAACGGTGATTCAAAGCAATTAGACGTCATCCCTTCTTGGATAATTCCTTTTGAAATTCGTCGTTGTAACCAATCATCTACTGGATCAAGGTATTGGATACAAGTAATACCAAGTTTGCTCATATGCGTGATAAAATGACGAATATCAGCAAGTGGATCATCTGCATTTATATAGAAAACCTCCTTATTCTTTGAAGTTAAAAAGGATTCATATTTTTTCATTGAACACCTATGAAAGAGGATTTTTTGCTTGTGAAATTTATAATGCTTAAAAAATAAAAACTCTTCAATGAGGTAAAACGGTTCATTCGATTTAAGTAATGAAGATTCCTTAAAAAGTTGATGAGGAAATATTACATTAATTGCTTTCATTTACTTCTTCTGCAACGCTCACTACAATATTTAACATTGGACCAATTCTTCAACCATTTTTTGCGCCAATTAAATGGCAAACCACAAACAGGACATATTTTAGATGGTAATAGATTCTTTTTCATAACGCTATGGATAAGGGGTGAGCATTCTTACTTTATTATACACCAAAAAGCCACTTTTGTTTAACCAAATTTAAAAAATATTAAACAATATATACAACTCCTCTAACGCGACAAATAAATATTTAATTTCTTTCCAGTATTATTTTGTTTCCCTCCTATCCCAAAATCAAGTTCCAATTTTCCCAACGCAAAATAAACTGTAATTTTGCTTCACCTAACTTAACAGCACAAAATCATGATGAAAAGACTAACCATTTTATTATTCCTTTTTATTGGACTTAAAGCAAGTGCACAATTACCAAGCCCTGCCCTTGTTGGATATTGGGAAAACTGGTTTGGAAATTTTGCATATTTCTCTGAAATAGATGCAAGATATAATGTGATAATGGTCTCGTTTGCTTCTTATAAAAACAAGAATGACTACGAATTAACCTTTAAACCCGAACCTGGTAAGTATTGGATGGACAAAGATCTTTTTAAAAATGAAATGGATTCTATTCGTGCAGAAGGTAAAAAAGTACTTATAAGCATTGGTGGTGCAACTTATCCCATAATGTTGGACTCACTTCCTGAAAAAGAAGGATTTGTTTCCTCTGTAACTGAAATGATTGAAACATGGGGATTTGATGGAATAGATATAGATTTAGAGGGTTCTTCTCTCCATTTTGATGAAGTAAAAATCGGAGACCTAAATGCTGGCGACAAACGACTAAGGTTTATGGTGGAAGCCATTCAAGAAATCATGGCTAATTACTACAGTTCTCACGGAAAAAAATTATTACTCACAATGGCTCCAGAAACCCATTACGTTCAAGGAGGAATGTCCGAAGACTTTGTCATCAACAAACACGGAGGTGCCTATTTGCCTATGATTGAGGCGTTAAAAGACAGTATAGATATGCTAAACGTTCAACTCTACAATTCGGGAGCTATGCCAGGAATAGATGGAAAAAACTATTCACAATCAACACCAGACTTTATTCTCGCCTTAACAGAATCAGTGATTAAAGGCTTTGAAGGAGCAGGAGATTTAGGACTGTTTAGTGGATTACCCGCCTCAAAAGTTGGAGTAGGGTTACCATCTTGTGAAGGTTGGGGGTATACTCAACCAAAAGTTTTAGACGCCACAATGAGGTACTTACTCGGTGAAGGTCCCCAACCTGGAAACTATTCATTAATACAGGAAAACGGGTATCCTGAATTAGCAGGTATGATGACCTGGTCGTTGAACATCGACCAATTCTGCAACCATGATCCCAAATCGTTTGTGAACTTATACGATCTTCTTTTCAATAATATTCCATACATCACCATTTCAAATCCAGATAGCATTTTTATCACGGAGGAAAACGGTGGGAAAATTAATGTAGAAGTATGGAAAGATGCATTTGTAGATCAACCCAGTAAAGAATTCTTTTTGTTAGAGAACTTACCGAAGGGAGTAGAAATGGATTCTATTCATGCATTAAATGATTCTGTTATACAAATAACATTAAAAGGAAATAGTGCTCCAGGCGACGAACAATTTCACATTCATAATATGGCCGTAAAAGTTTCTGGAGAAGCATTCATAAATAGCCATGATACGTTACACAAAAACTGGGGAGTTACCTTTACATCACCTGGATATTTTATTCCAACGCGAATTCAAGGGGAACACTATCACATTATGGCTGGTTCAGAAATCAGACCAACATCAGATGATGATGACAATACCAAACTTGGTGGAGGTACAACGGGTGCTTACTCTGACTACCATATCATTGTTCCCGAAACAAAAAAATACGGTTTCGACTTTCGTTACGCGACTGGTATGCACAACAAAGCTGATTACAGTATTCTTATCGATGGCGAAGAGGTTTACAGAGATACTTTAGCTGGAACAGGAGGCTGGGATACTTTTAAAACGATCGGTTTTGATATCCCTCTTACAGAAGGAAAACATACTCTTCGAATCTATATTAACGCAGGTTGGTACGGTCTTAATTGGTTCGAAATTAAAACAGAAACTAAAAGCATGATTGATTTATCAAAGAATACTTTTGAAACATATCCTAATCCAGCAAATGATTTCATTACATTAAACTGTAATACAGGTCTTATTTCTATTACCAATATGCGTGGGAAATTAATTGCACAATACAATGTGAAGGAATATGAAACAATAAATATTAACGAATTACCCGTTGGTATTTATCAAATTATTCATAAAAATACATCTGGAGACCTTTCGTTTTCTCGATTTATCAAAAAATAGATTATTGACTATTTTTAAGCTTTCGCGAGAAAAAATAAGACACCAATACCCCACTAACGGCTCCAAATAAGTGACCATCCCAAGAAATACCTGGTCGGGTAGTAAATGGTGTCATTCCGTAAATTAATCCACTATATGTTGTTGCAAATACAATTGAGATAATAATGGATTTTAACTTTCTTTCCAATAATCCATTTACAATAAGATAACTGGCTAACCCATATATCACACCACTTGCACCTATGTGATTGGCATCACGTCCAAAACACCACAATAGGATTCCTGAGATCAAAGTAACACTTACCACAATTTTCCATACCTTATTTTCATAAAAAGCAATAAGTGTAAACAACATCACAATTAGTGGTATGGCATTTGAATTTAAATGTAGAAGATTTCCATGAAGAAATGGAGCAGTTATTATTCCCAATAAACCTCGCTGACTCCTTGGAATTAAACCAAAAGCATTCAGTTTAATTGGAAAAATCATATCTGATATCCATACAGCATAAAGCAAGACAATAATTATGAGGATTGGTTTGAATTTCGACATACACCAACTAAGATACGTTAGAGAGTTAAAACTAGAACATCTCACGTTCAAAAGAGAGAAGATTATTTCAAGTTAATTAAATAAATTATATTTGCAACACTGTTGCATTTACACTTGCCAAATGAAAAGTAAATTGATAAAAGCAGATTTTTGGGGAATGTTGATTAGTGGGCTTTGTTTAATCCATTGTATCGCTACTCCATTTTTGTTTATCGCTAAAACATGCTCTAAAACATGTTGTCATGATACTCCTACATGGTGGAAAACAATTGATTTCATATTTTTAGGAATCGCCTTACTTGCTGTATTTGAATCTTCTAAAAAAACGTCGAAAAATCCTCTGAAATTTGGCCTTTGGTTGAGTTGGTTTTTTTTAGCCATCGTCATTATAAACGAACATCTAGCATTCATTGAGGTTTTTGATCAATTAATTTTTATTCCCGCTATAACATTGATCTCCATACATTTTTACAGCCTTAAATATTGCTCATGTACTACGAAAAACTGTTAATCTTTTCCAGATGCTAGCCCTACAAATAACCCCCTATAAATATTATCAGAAAGTGAAGCAAATAAAGGACTTTACTGCTATTTTCAATAAAAACACAAAATTACTTCACAAGAGCCCTGAGGCATCAAAAGGACATGAAAAAGGATTCTTACTCCGAATTGATTTCGACCAAATTTTAAACGTTTAAAAATGATCCCCCAGAACTTTCAGCAATGGCATAAATGCATTACACAAGATTGTAAAATTCAATTAACGAAAGAATTTGTAGAAAAAAGATTATCCGTTTACATGGACACGAATCATTCAGAAACAATCCGTTTTAGAAAGCTGTACGGCGATCATCATTTAAGCAATGTTATCAATTGGCTTCAGCAGGTTTAATCTATATTTAAATGACAAAAATTGACTCTAAACATTATTAGCAAAATGGTTGAAAAAAAACTCCCCGTAACTGTTCTTAGTGGTTTTTTAGGCGCAGGAAAAACCACATTATTAAATCATATTCTACACAATAAAGAGGGATTAAAAGTTGCCGTTATTGTAAATGACATGAGTGAGGTTAATATTGATGCTCAATTAATTGAAAATAACGACGTGCTCTCACGAACAGAAGAGAAACTTGTTGAAATGAGCAATGGCTGCATTTGTTGTACACTTCGAGAGGATTTAATGGTAGAAGTTGAACGGTTAGCAAAAGAAAATCGATTTGATTACTTAGTGATAGAAAGCACAGGAATATCGGAACCAATACCTGTTGCCCAAACCTTTACATTTCAAGACGAAGAAAACGGTATTGACCTTAGTAAATTTAGCTACATCGATACAATGGTTACTGTTGTGGACGCCTTTAACTTTTTTAACGATTTTGGATCAAGTGAGTTGTTGTTCGATCGTGAATTAACTGATATCGATGGGGATGATCGATCAATTGTAAATCTTCTCACCGATCAAATTGAGTTTGCTGATGTGATCATTTTAAATAAAGCTGATTTAGTGGATGAACAAACACTCGAATTATTGGAGGCTATGGTTAAAAAACTTAATCCAAGAGCAAAAATCATTCAAACCTCACATAGTAATGTCCCTTTACATTCTATAATAAACACCGGATTGTTCGATTATGAAGAAGCAGAACAAAGCGCAGGTTGGTTAGAGGAACTAAACAAACCTGAACATACGCCAGAAACAGAGGAATACGGTATAAGTTCCTTTGTTTTCAAAAGTAATAAACCGTTTCATGCAGAGCGTTTTTGGAACTTTATTCAAAACGAATTCCCCCATAACATTATACGAAGTAAAGGCTTATTCTGGTTAGACTCTCGTCCAAATCAAGCCTTAACCTGGGGACAAGCAGGAGGCTCTTTAAAAGCAGATAGTGCTGGCGTTTGGTGGGCAAGCATGCCACTAAGTGTAAGGGTTCAATTTCAAAACTTTGTTTATGCTCAAGATGAAATTGAAGAAAATTGGGACACAACATTTGGTGATCGAAAAAATGAACTCGTTTTTATTGGACAAGACCTAGACAAGAATCTTGTTACACAACAATTGTGCTCATGCTTAAGCACACCCTCAGAATTAAAAGAAATGGATTGGGAGGACGGAGTTGAAGATAGCTGGCCTGTCCAAAGAGCTATCCCCCCTCATAAACAAACTTTTGAAAATTAAATTCATGGAAATTCCTATTGAAAAAAAACACATTGATGATGTTGGAGATAATCACGTCATGACAAGTATTCAAACTCCAATGACTCCTGACGCTTTTGACAAAACAGATGAAGAAAAAATACAAATTATCCAGGAGTACTTTAAAGGCATTATGGAAACATTAGGTCTTGATTTAACGGATGATAGTTTAAAAGGAACACCGTATCGATTTGCTAAAATGTATGTTAAAGAATTATTTAGTGGTCTTGATCCTAAAAACAAACCCTCTATTTCTGTTTTTGACAACAAGTATCAATACAGCAAAATGCTGGTAGAGAAAAACATCTCTTTTGAATCTGCCTGTGAACATCATTTCCTACCAATGCGAGGAAAAGTCAATGTAGGATACATTTCCAATGGAAAAGTCATTGGACTTTCTAAAATAAACCGGATTGTAGAATACTATGGTAAACGGCCTCAAGTACAGGAAAGAATGACTATTCAAATACTCAATGAATTACAACAGGCGCTAAACACCAAAAGTGTTATTGTTGTTGTTGATGCCGAACACCTTTGTGTGTCTTCCAGAGGAATAAAAGATCCCACAAGCTCCACCGTAACCATGGAATATGGAGGAGAATTTTTAAAGGAACACGAAAGGGATACCTTTATTAAACTATGTAATTAAAATTTAAATCATGATAACAAAAGAACAAGTATTAGACGCCCAAAAACAATGGGGTGAAGGAGTTGTAAAAATTGGATCTTTAAAAGAAACCCGATCAGCTTGTGAGGCTTTTGCAAGTCAATTTTTAGATGAGCGGTATACGTTTGAAAACGGACCTGTTTTATTTAAACCTACTAAATGTGCTGAAGAGCAATTTAGACCGTCAAAAGTAGAAGCTTTATCTTATTTCATTGCTGGAGATGACAGAAAATGTAAAGAAGATCAAGGTTTTGCTATAAACCCTTGGACCAATGTTCGATTTGAAAACAGTGAATTCATTTTAGAGGAAAATAGAGCGATTGCCATGGGTAATTACTTCTTTACCGATTTAAATGACAACGTAGCAAAAGTAGAATATACATTTGGGTATAAATTGATTAATGGTGAATTGAAAATTGATTTACACCATTCTTCTTTCCCTTATAACCCATAATTCATTTAATGATAAACACAAAGGTGACTGTAAACTCATGGAAAACAGTCACCTTTTATTGGCTCTAATAAGCCAATTCACGCAATAAATTCACCGCTCATTTTTAATCAAAACTTAACAATTAAAAGCATTATTTATGGAACCCATTATCGCCATAGTAGGATTCTTAGGCGCAGGAAAGACGACTCTTCTGCGTCATCTATCAGAAAGCTTCATTAATGTAGGTTGGTCACCTTATGTGATTCTAAATGATTATGAAAATGCGATGTTAGACGCTCAACAGCTATCCGAAAAAATCGATTCAAGACTTATTAAAGCACTGAATGGGAGTTGCATCTGTTGCAGCGGAATTGCGGAATTGCGAAACTTTGTAAATAACACCCCCGAACGAACAAACGGCATAACATTAATAGAGGCTAACGGTACATCAGATGCCTGTTCATTAATGGGGTTTTTAGGTGTTGGTTTGGAGGATCGATTTATGCCACCCGTACAAATATCCGTAGTGGACGTAAAAAACTGGCAAAAAAGAGGAGAACACAATGAATTAGAAGCCAATCAGATTCAAGTCTCATCGGTAATTGTTATGACTCATCTGGACGATGTTTCTGAAGTACGAAGAAATCATGTGAAAAAAGCACTCAAAGAATTAAATCCCCATGCACAAATTCTAACCTTAGATGAATTAAATATTTTTTTACTGCCCAAGCTAGTTCCCTCTAAAAACAACCCTGAAAAGCTGGATCACTTAAAAGCACACTGGGCTTCATGCTCAATTGATCTTCCAACATTACCCCATGAAAACGACATTCATGCCATTTGTAAGGCATTACCAAAAAGTATATTAAGAATTAAAGGGTGCACAAGAATAGGTGATAATGAGTCATTTACCTTTTTTGAACAAACTCCTGACGGACAAGTTCATATTCGCCCATATAAAGGTGTGCCTTCAACAGGATCAAAATTATTAACCGTTGGACCCGGAAGCGAGCCTTCTATCCTGAAGAAAATTTTAACCAAGCACCTTCAATTCCATTAGCACAGTGTAAAAAAGATTTTTTTTACACCGTTTAAACTCTTATTTTATTAGTTTAAACCCCTTCGCCTATGAAAGCTTTTCCTCTTTTAACATTGATATTTTTTGCTTTCAAAGCATATTCACAAAACTGGAACCTCGTGTGGTCGGATGAATTCACCTCTTCCATCAGCCCTGATTGGAGTTTCGAAATTGGAAGAGGAAACAGTGGTTGGGGAAATAATGAATACCAATATTATCAACAAGAAAACGCAACCATTGAGGACGGAAAATTAATTATTACCGCAAAAAAAGAGAGTGTACATGGTGCAAACTATACTTCAGCAAGATTAAAAACACAAGGAATAAAGTATTGGAAATATGGAAAAGTTGAAGCCAGCATATCTATACCCAGTTTTACAGGCTCATGGCCCGCTTTTTGGATGCTTGGAGAAAACATAACCACAGTAAGTTGGCCGGCATGTGGAGAAATCGACATCATGGAACATATAAACAACAGTGATCAAATTCACGGAACAATGCATTGGCAAGATCATAATGGACAATATGCAAATTATGGAATAGGTCAATCTTTTGACTTCTCAGGATTCCATACCTATTCTATAGAATGGGACGAGCAATATATTAAATGGTTTTTTGATGGACAACAATATCATATTGCCAGTATTGAAAATGGTATTAATGGGACATCAGAATTTCATAATCATTTTTTTATACTATTAAACATGGCAATCGGAGGCAATTGGCCAGGATTTGTCATTGATGACACAAAACTGCCCGCACAAATGAAAATAGATTATGTGAGAGTTTATCAAAAAGAATCCGTCACCTCCACTCAAGACCAACTAAAAAACACCATACAACTTTTCCCAAACCCTGCATCAAACCACATTACCTTAATTACGGAAAATGCAGCAAACTATCGTATTTCGGATGTAACGGGAACAACTGTTCAGTCCTCAGTAATTGTTCAAAACAGATCAATCATTGATCTCAACACAATATCCTCAGGCATATACTTTTTCTCCATTTTTAATGATAAAAATCATCTAATAAAAAGCGAACGAATTGTTATTAAATGATGAACATAAACTTCAATTTAGTTCTCTACTTTTTTTCCTTTAAGGGCTACTTATTTTATCATACAAAATCCAATCTCTCGAGGTTGAATAAAAAATCACCACCTATTCTTTTTTAAATTCAAAATAAGTTTAGGATAATCTATTTTAGAATAATGTCTTGGATCTCGAGGAATATTCCTTACATAAATAACTGAGTCATGTTTAATTAATTCATTTGGAATCTCCTTTTTCGAGTGGGCATCACCTTCAATTACTAAAATTATTTGGCCATCAATCTCTAATAATGTTCCACATGAAAAACCTAAATAGGTTCTAATCATATATTCGTACACAAATGGAGACAAATAACTGTTATGATCCTTTATCAGTTGACTACATCTTCCAAATAAATATAATTTTTGACCTTCCATTCTTCCAGAATCACCTGTTCTATGCCATACTTTATTTTCAGTGAGAATTTTATTCCTTCTAAACGCTTTGTCATTATTGATATATGATTTCAGCACATGATTTCCAGCAACAACAATTTCACCAACGTCTCCTTTTTCCAATTCTATTTCTGTAAGATTATCATCTTTCGTTTCAATGATATCATCAACTATTCTAATAATTTTTAATTCTATTTCAGAGTATAAATTACCAACACACAAACCTTTTTTTAAAATCTCCTCTTCACAACTCACTAATTCAGTCCCATTTATTAAACTTATTGGTTCAGCTTCGGTAGAGCCATAAGCAATATTAATTGAAGAATTTAAAAAAGCATTCTTATACCTTTTTACTTGATTTGGAAAAACAGGTGCACCCCCAGTAAAAATTTTTTCAATCCTTGGTAAAGTAATTTTTGTACTTATTAAATACCTAGAAATATGATCGAAGAAAAATGGTGATGCCGTAATCCGATTCACCTTATTTTCAAAAATCTGTTTCACTATTCTTTTAGACTTCATTTCAGTTAGTTTTCTGGAGTTAAAACTGACTATTAATGAAGTTGCTCCAACGGCTAAATTGCAAAGTAAAACAATAGGTAATAAAGGCATATCAATATCTGATGATTTTGGATCAATTTCCTTTGATAAGGCTTTAAACTGTTCTCTTAGGAATCCATGCGTCCTATTGGCAGCCTTGGGAATTCCAGTGCTTCCAGTTGTAAAAGTGATTAAGGCCGTATCATTTTTCAAATTCATATGCTCCGGTGATTTCAAAACATCTTGTTCTGTCATTAAATGTGTGCCAATCTTCACAGGTATTTTTCTTAATTCTTTTGAAAAAAAAGAAAGCACTCTGATTTTACGATCAGATACAAAAGCCTTACATTTCGCAATTTTACAACATATTTCCATCCTTGATTTACTGACCCATTCATCCAGAAATACAGCTATTGCTCCAACGTAAAATACAGCTAAAACAATTCTATATAAATGAATAGACATAGGAATAAAAATAAGGACTCGATCACCCTTGTTAACGCCTTTCTCTTTTAACATCATAGCAGTTTGCCTCACCTGCTTTTCTAGCGTTTGATAATCAATTTTATGTTCTTTTTCAATAATGGCTACATTACTAGGATAAGATTGGGAAGCATTAATAAAAAGATCTATAATATTATTCATTTTTAAATGTCTATTTTAAAAAGGCTATAATTTTTATATTCCTTCCCCATACTGTTTTTAGATAGATGATTGGAAAAGTTATCTTTAAGCATAAGAGCGTGTATAATGTCTTGATATCCCAGTTCACGCGCCTTTTTTATTGCCATAAAGCCCAACATTTTACCAATTCCTTCAAATTTTTTTCCATTTTTTCTTGCCAGCGTTTTTATCACTAATCTTTTCTTAGTTTTTGAATAGAGATCAGGAAAACAAAAAACAACACCAACAAGTTCATCATTGTATTCAGCCAGAAGAACTAATCTTGAATCTATAATCTTTTGTAGTGGGATAAATTTGTTTAAAAATCGTTCCTTAGAAATTGGAGTAAACAAAAAATTATTTGAAAATGCTTCATTACAAAATCTATGTACTTTTAATAACTCACTCTGATAAGTTTCTAATTCTATAGATCGAAAAGTAATCCCTTTATTTAAAAATCGCTGTTTACTCTCCTCCACAGCTACGCCTTTAAATTTAGTTGTTGTATCAATAGAAGAACAAAATTCTGCTAATTTTTTAAATCCAAAAGCTTTAAAATGATTTGGATAAGCGTCCGAATTATATGCTTCTCCAAAAAACATATCCTTACTATTAAATGTAGGATCTATAAATCTATAATCATTCCATGTAGAACCACTCATGGGACCAATAATTGAGGAAATACCTTCTTCCTTACAAACACGAATTGACTCATTTAGAATAAGTTTCCAATATCTTTCATTGTCAACACACTCATAAGCACCCAATGTTGCAATTAAATTTAAATTAGGGTTGAAATAAATTCCAACTCTCCCTTTTGGAATTCCATTTTCAAAAAGAACTACGCATACTTTTAAAAATTCCTCTTCTAACACGTGTAAACGATAGTATTCTAATTCTTTCTTACTATATATTTCGTAAGGAACATGATCAAAATACTTGAAAGAATCCTCACCAGGCATTGTATGTATAATTTTCAATGAATTTTTAGACATATGCTACATAATAAGAACATTAAATAACAAGCGATTGAATAGGAATAGTCAATCCCTCATATCCTTCAAAAGGAGTCGATAAAGCAATAGTTTGGGCGATGAAAAATACCGTCAGGATTATTCGCATTTGATCCATTCTAAATCCACTCAAACCTAGATTTTTGATTCTGAATGGAAAGAGAATAAATAAAAGTGTCCCAACGATCATTTTACATAATCCTATTTTTATCCAACTATTCACTAAACTTTTTTACAATATTAAAATCACGATAAAAGAACCCCTTGTCAAGCTTTCCCAACGTCAAAGATTGATCCGTATCTAAAACAAAATGTTTTGGTAACATTTCGTTTAATTTTCGGGGAACCATTAAATTCCAATATGCTATTCGAGATTCTATTTTAGTGATCTTTGAAACTTCCTCTGCCACAAGCATGAATGTGTCTTTATCCATATATTCAAAAATATTCGAAAGATTTAACGAGTCAAAAAAACCATATTTTCTCCCAGCATCCTGCACATAATTTTTTTCTAATACTAATTGAGATAAATTAGATTTAATAGTATCGTAATTCTCCAAACGAACATAATGCGGCAATCCATTTTCAAACGAGCCTCTTAAAATAAAGCTCAAGAAATAATTTTTCTGACAGCTTACTGAGCTCAAATGATGTTGAGCTTTTTCATAAATAAATTTACCTACGGGTATTTTAACCTCTTTTAAAAAAGCAGGATCTCTTCCAAACCTTCCCATTATTGTTTTACTAAAAAAAAGTTTAAACAATAATTTCCATCGAAAATTATTCCATTGCTCTGAGTAGAATTTCAATTGTTCTGATGCAATTTTATTTTCAAATAATTCATTGATAATTTTCTCCTTATGGATATACGGAAGAATTTTCTTTTGAAAAAATTTAAAATACCTTTCGAACTTCCCACAGAAAACAATCCCATATTCAATATCTTCTTTCTTTGAATCCCAAAAACATTTCGTTTCAGGATCTAATTTCGATCTTATTCCCAAGTAAGTATGATATCTTTTGATCCCTTCTGTAAAACCCGAAAAAGACAGATATTCCTCTCGATTCAAAACTGAAATAGCAGCAATTTTTAATCGCATTAAATTTAATTGTGCAACATTTAAATCTGCCGCTACAATTAATTCAGGATGAGAACTGAGTAAAGAGAGCGTATTATCTCCTGCAGATGCAATAGATAATATTTTTGATCCTTCTTCTAAACAAAGTCCTTTCAAAAGAATGTCTGCATCCTCCCAACAATTAGCATATCTAACATAATCAGAAGAAACATTTTGGAGATGATTACTCATTTGACAATACTATTAATTCACCTGTAGACCCGTCCATTTCTACTTCATCACCTGTTTTTAAAACCTCGAGCAACCCTGTTATTCCTACAATGCAAGGTATTCCCAATTCTCTTGAAACGATAGCAGAATGACTCAACATACTACCTCTTTCAACAAGAATAGCAGAAGCAGTTGGAAAAAGAGTTACCCAACCAGGGTCAGTACTTGAAGTAACTAAAATGTCCCCATTTAATGAAGTACATTCATTAGGATGGTTTACAACTCGCACTTTACCTCGAATCCTACCAGGGCAACATCCAACACCTTTAATATCACCACTCAACTTCTCTCCTCTTGGTCCTGCAAAAAAGTTATTATTTACATACACCATGCCATTCGTTGAAATTCGCTCAGAAGGTGAAGGCATATTTTCATACTTTAGAAATTCCTCTTTTCTAATTTTGATCAATGCTTTAAGACTTACCGAAACTGCAGTTCCTTTTATAAAGTCAAAAATTTCTTCCTGAGTTAAATAAAACACATCTCTCTCATGATTAATTAATCCTTTTTTATAAAGTTTCCTACCGATCGATGCAAACATCTTACGAACCATTCCAAAAGCTCTTGTTCGCTCATATCTTAAATTCTCTCTCCCGCTTACCATTGATCTGGTTACACGAAGAACATAATTAAAAATCCCTTTTTTAAATAAATTCCACCTAAATGCTGTTCGAACAATCTCATTTGCATCCTCTCTCAATTTTTTCTCTATTCCAGATTCTCTATGAGAAGAGACTATCCCTTGTTGAACATAAGATTTTATAATTTCCACAAAAACATCAGGCTGCTGATTGTAAGAGAGAGTTTCTAATTTCAATTCACCTACACAGCGATCACCAAATAGAGATAAATAACTTTGGATCTTTTCAGAGACATTTGGATACTTTTTTTGTTGAATAGCTTCCCAAATCACCTCACTACTATTCATAATGAAGAAATCTTTTGCCTCATTACTCTTTAATATTTCCGAGGATATTTCTAAAATTCGTTGAACAGGCTCAGTTGAAATAATATCATTACTTCCACATAAAAGATCATTATGAATATGCTTATTCTCGCTTTTTAGCCAAGTTTTGGTTATTTTTTCTAGAATACCAAAATATATCATTGCAAAAAAATCGTTTACCAATGGAGCTTTCCATTTAGTTAACAACACATTTTCAAACTCTTTGTAATGATCCATTAATTCTTCTGGAGTTAAGACCTCAAAATCCATACTTTGATAACGTTGAATTGTAGAATCAACCTCCCTATGAAATTTTGTTCTTTGGCTCGATAACGTGATTAAATTATAACCTATCTTAAAAATGGATTGTCCCAATCGTAACCAAGCCATTCCTTTAGAAAAAGATTTTTGTTTTTTTAATTCAAATCGCTCTTTAACTCCCATCATTTTCTCCATGAAAGAAGCATTTAAAGAATAGCCTGGTAATAGCGAAAGAGCTTTGTACCAACTTAATAAATTATAATAAACTCTTCCTTGAATTAAACCCAGCATATTTGAAAAAACATCCTTATTCGCATTAACTTCTTTTAAATGAACACCCATTAAAAGTGCAAATTGTCGATAAACTGCCTCATACATTTTAATAATAAAAGAGAAAGTAAGTGGTGTTGTAACTCCAGGGTATGACTCAATAATATTACTGTTATCCCAAATAATAAACTGATGGTTCTCCTCTTTTGTGTCAAGTGTCGTTATCGGACGTGTTTGAAGAAGAAATAATTTTTCTTTAAAATATGCAAATTCAACATCTTGAGGAAGTTTAAACTCCCTTCCTAAAAGATCCAAAACATAAGCAACTTCCTTCAATTGATCATCTTGCATAACCGGTTTCGAAACCATCTCCTCTGAGATTTTAATCTTGGAAATCCCATCATAATCAGAGTTTACTGCAAAAGCATATTCTTTTTCAACTATCGTTTTATCAATTCCATCTTTTTTAATTTTATAATTATCCGCATTGAGATCACCAGAAACCAAACCTTCACCAAGTCCATAAACAGCAGAAATAATTTTTGAATCATTATCTCCCGTTATTGGATCTGCTCCAAAAGCCACTCCTGATATCTCAGCATCAACCATTAACTGAATAATCACAGCAATTTCTTGATGTTCTGAAAGCCCTTTATTTTTTCGATATTGCAGAACTCGATCGCTATTCGCCGAACGTCTAACCTCTTGAATTGCATCCATAAGATTATGGACATCCACATTCAAAAGAGTTTCGAATTGTCCAGCAAACGACGCTTTTATTCCGTCCTCATCAATTGCAGAAGATCTAACAGCAAAACGAGCCCCTTTATTTTGGACAATTAATTGATGGTTTTCCAGAGCATATTTAATCTTCTCAATTGGAGTTGATTGAAGTACATGGCTAGGAATAACAAACCATGAAGGTACATTCATCTCCAAATCCTCTAGTTTTAAAAGATTTCTGGCCTTACCACCAATATCAACATTAGTCTTATACTTTATTTGCCCTGACTCTATAAACATCAAAAAAACAATTTACTTACCATAGGTATTCCTCCAAGACCTAAATACATAAAAACAGTCCAAAGTGACGAGGCATGTTCAATGAATTTGGCATTTTTATTACTTGGTTTGATCAAAAATGAAAATGCAGGAAGGATGCATATTAGAAATACCGTTCCAAAAAAATAAAAGGCTATTAAACCATAATTAGCATAAACGCTTGTAATAAGACTTAGAATTAATGTTGATGTAATTACAAGAATCCAAATCCAAACAGCCTTTTTTGTTCCGAAATATTTCGTGTATGATAAAACACCTTCTTCTTCCGATTCTGGAGGTTTAATTTTTCTCCCAAATTCTAATACAATACCATTCATAAAAGAAACAGCAAAGAAAAACAAAAGGCCAACAGGAGCTTCAAATCCATTATAAAACCAATCTAATCCACTGGCATATACATCAATTAATGGAATGATAATCATATGTGAAACAACATAAATCAATTGATGATTCTTAAGCCATTTTGGCACAAAAAATTCTGCTCGCATTAAAAGAAGATAGCCCATTACAATAGCATATAAAAGAATCATCTCTTTCTGAAAAAAAAGGATCAAAAAAAGCTGAATTAAAGCCACTAATATACCCACCCATCGTAACTCTTTAAGAGAAATTAATCCTCGAGGAACAGGAAGGTATTTTCGATATTTAGCATCCTCTTCTTTATCCTTAAATTCATCAAATATTCGGACTAAAAAAAATAAAGTGAACGTAGTTATTATTCCAATTAAATAATGTTTCCAGTCAATAAAACCATTCTCCCCTCTACATATTCTTGAATAAGAAATTGCAGAAAATGTAAAAACTCCAATCAGAATAATATATCCAACAAAAGGAAATCGCTCCTTTTGATAAATATAGAAGCGGACGAAAAAAGAATGCGTATTCTGTTCCATTTTTTATTGCTTTATAAAAAGATGTACCCGTTCATAAGTATCTCCTCTCTCTATTAAATTTTTAATGTTCTCTAGGTTTTTTTCAAATATTTCCTCAGCCTTATAAGCAGCAAAATACATTTTCAATTCATCAATGAAACTAATTCTTTTTGTTGGGTCAAAAAATATCGTGAAAGTTAACTTACATCCTCCATCATAATTCTCATATAGCTGATCCGTCATTAAATTATCAGCACTCAAATCAAAATGAACCATATTAAAAATGGATAACCGTCTTCTCGAATTAACTTCGTTTACGAGTATCTCCTCATCCCATCTCAACCCATTTTCATCTTCCTGCTGAAAACACCTTCTAACAGAGCCAACAGATCCATCACTTATCTCATTGGAATTCAACGTACTGATGTGGTGAACAAAAACAGACCATTTTCGTGCATTATCAGAATTCCCTAGAATTTTATACGTAATTTCTTTACTTGCATTTACTTCTATTGAACAAGCCAAATAACGATTTTTGTAGAGCTTCCCCTTCCCATAAGGACTAAAAAGAATCATTATTCCAATAGCAAAAACAAAGATTAATATAAAGGATACAACGATTTTGAAAATACGCTTCATAACTTTTTCTAAAAACCAGAGTGAAAAAAATGAAATTTAACTAAATGCCAAAATAAATGAGTTTAAATATGTGTTAATTATGACATTATATTTTAACTCCCTCTAATCCTAAGTTCTTTTAGGCTAAACATTAACGTAAACAATAGATAAAAATTAAAGAAAACGGGAAAATATACTACTCTCAATTAAAAATAAATATGCATCAACTGTTTAAAAATGAAAACAGAGTTTGATTAACAGATTATATATTAAGATCTTTTTTTGATTTCAATGAATAATTTTACCTCTAGTCTTAAACCTTTTTCAATTTTTATCGTCTTAAAAACCTGTTATAATACAAACATAAAAATCATGAGAAATATTTTAGGAATTTTAATGGCATCCTTTCTTTTAATTGGAATGTCAAGTTTTCAACCTTATAAAATAACCCCTAAAAAAAAATGGGTGCATTTAGGAAGTAGAAAAGTAAATTGGGGAATAGAAAAAGATGTGATTGAAGTAGGATCCAATGAAGGTGGATTTACAAAACTGAAAATAAAAGTAACTGGAGGAGCCGTTAATATGAGAAAAATGATGGTTACCTATGGAAACGGGAACAAAGATAATATTCCTTTAAAATTCAATTTCAAAAAAGGCGCTGAATCCAGAATCATTGATTTGAAGGGAGGATCACGAAAAATCAAAAAAATTACCTTTTGGTACGATACTAAAAACCATAGCAAACGAAAAGCAACAGTTCATGTAGCGGGAAAAAAAGGATGAAAATTAGGAAATAGGTAAACGATGCTATCCTCACACCTACATTTTTTGCGAAAACAAAATGGAGATTTTAACTGTACTTTAATGTCTAAATATTTTGACTAAAACCTTTTGGAAAAATTGGCCCCTTTAAAGCTCTTTAAAGAAAATACAATCAAACAACCTTAAACTGAGTCACAAAATCGTCCTAAATATCCTTTAGCTATTGGTGCAGTAGGCATGATCTAAACCTTCTTTTAGTTCATCAAATCCAAAGTTAAATTGAGCGTTAATTAAAATAGGTCAGTCCCATAGGAGAGAATACTACATACAACTGGAATTAACTCGAACTATGATGTTTTAATCAGGGTTCTGACAAATAAATTTCGTTTGGGCTTTATGATAGAGGACATCAAATATTAAGTAATAAATAAAAAATAGAACTAAATTTATAGTTTAAAGTCTAACTGCAAAAGATTGTATATACGCGTACTTGGCCCAAAGTAAATAGATCTGAAGTGACTTAATACGACAACTTACCTTCCATGAAAATGAATCTACGCAATAGAATTTTACTACTACTTATTGTCGGATGCACGCCCTCAATTTTGTTTGGCTCAATAGATATAAATATAGAAGCCGAGGAAGCAACACTTTCAGATAGCTACACAATAGAAAATAGTGAAAACGCCTCAAATGGGACTTTTGTTAAGCTCAAAAACAATCCTTCCTTAGAAGGAACAATCACATATACAATAGAAGGGATTCCAGCTAACGGGTCCTATAAAATGGAAGTATTTCATTTTAATGGCGGAATAAATCAATCGGTTGACATCTCAATAAATGGTGGATTGGCAAGTACCAAAACACTTCATAAATCGAATTGGGCCTACCAGGATAAAGCTCGATCAACTTTGTTGAATCTCGATCTGATGGCCGGAACGAACACCATCACTTTAAAGGCTATGCATGCAACTATTTTGATTGACAAGATTAAAGTGACTGATAATTTTAACGTGTATTATGTTGCCACCAATGGTGATGATTCTAATGCAGGTACATACTGGAAACCATGGAAGACGTTAGCAAAAGCTAGTGGAGGGTTTGAAACAGATGGTAATGGTGGTTTTCTAAACCCTGGAGATCGTGTACTTTTTCGCTCTGGAGACACCTTCAAAGGAGAACTCAAAGTGAAAAGATCAGGAATTGAAGAAAATCCTTTTGTTATCTCGTATTATGGACCGGGAGAATTGCCCGTGCTTTCGGGTTCAGGAAATGTTTCTGGTGGTGATTATTTGAGTGCCGTAAATCTTGTAAATGCAAGTCACATCATCATGTCACATTTATGGATTAAAAACGACCGACAAAACGATACCCGATATGGTTGGAATGACAAAAAAAGCTACGGTATATATTGCCAGGCCAATAAATGGGGAGGAACTTCTAGTGGCTTGACTTTCCATGATCTTAAAATCACAGATGTATATAGCGTTGGGCTTCCAGAGGATTTTGACGCGATAAAGGTAACAGGTTTACGTTTTGAATCCGATGCAAATGATGAGGATGCTGAAGGTAATGTTACTACCGTTGTACGTTTTGCAGATGTACTTATTGAAGATTGCTATTTCAGTAATATTGGAAAAGCAGGTGTTTGGGCAACACATTCAGGGGATTGGGATAATTCAGATTGGACCATTAATCGAAACATGAACTTTGTGATTAAAAACAATACATTCTTTCAAACAGGTGGTTCTGGAGTTATTCTTGGGAAAATGTACAATGCATTGGTAGAGAATAATGACTTTGATAAGACTGGATATAGTAACAGCACGGAAACTAGGCTAGCAGGTCGAGGGAGTGGGATGTGGACCTTTAGATGCAAACATGTAATTGCGCAATACAATAGATCCTATGATGTAAAAGGAAACGGAGACTCTTATGGAATGCACATCGATTTTGGGAATGAAGATGTCATCTATCAATATAACTACAGCCAGAACAGCGAAGGAGGATTTTGCGAGATTTTAGGTTCCAACAACCGTTGTGTCTATCGCTATAATGTTAGTGTAAATGATGGGTACAGAAATAATCATGGGAATACGATTTGGGTGTCTGGCTTTGTAGGAAGTGGAAATGATCCGATTAGATCGAATAACAGTTATATCTACAACAATACGATTTACTATACAGAAAACTATAGTCCCAATATTGAGATTTATGCAAGGAATACCTACATCTACAACAATGCCTTCATGACTACTGGGGGAGCCAGTATTGCAAGCGAAGGGCCAGTAATTGATATTGCGAATGGAAGCTTGAGCGTTTCTAACAACTATTTTAAAGGAAACATAAATACCAGCTTTCAAAACAGAGACAACAATAAGATTGTTGATGAATGGCCAAGCTTTCATGATGCAAATTCTTTACAAATGGAAGGGTTTAAAATTTATGGAGGAAGTCCTATGGTGGATGCCGGTAAGTCTTTCCCTCAACCCGCTTTCCCTATGGCAGGACAAGGAATATTTGCGGACATTCCTTCCTATCCAGAAGTTGATGCGTTTGGAAATCCGGTGGACATTGAAAACCAGGCTCCGAATATTGGTGTGGATAATAACCACAGTTCCAATTTAATTACGTCTATCATCGACAAAGAAATCAATGAGCCTCTATTTAAGCTAAGCCCTACGCTTGTTCAAAACAGCTTAACAATAGGATTAAATAATGAAGTAGCCGTTTATGATTTAGTTGTTCTTAATCTCAAAGGAGAAATTGTTTATCAATTGAACAGTCTTAACGCAGGTGAAACCAAAATCAATCTTCCTCCTAGTATTAAAAATGGAATGTATCTTCTTCAAGCGTCGATTTCAAGCGAAAAGAGTGAAACACATAGGTTTGTCCTCTATCGATAAAACAAGACCATTTACAACAAAGTTTAAAGATCCTTTGGCTATAATACGTTCTTAAGCATTTATTTACTAATAATTCAAAATAAAACCCCAGATTTCCCTGGGGTTTTTATCATTAGCCTTCAATTTTATAGTAAGCATTCTTCGGAATTGTTTTCAGGTATACCCGTGTTACTGGGCACAACCAGCCTTTCATTCCTTTTATGGTTGGAAAGTTACTTTCGCTGACCACGTACCAACCTCCATTGGATTCCTCTTGTATTAAATCAAGGGTGTCGCATAATGGAAATTTATTCAGGCTGAAAATCAATGTGCATCTGTCTTTACCTTTTGATAAATAGGCACTGATGATTTCGGACATTCCGAGTACAAATGGTTCCGCTTTGATTCCATAAGTATCGTCATCAAACATCCAGGTTTCACCTACCTTATATAGACTTAAAGACATCATAGCATTTCCTGGCTTACTTTTACTTTTTATAACTGAATTAATCATACTTTTTTTCTTTTTTAATAATTAATATGATGCGTGTTTCACTTGGTACAGGCATCAAAAACCAAACTGTGGTTCCCGTAAATGGCTTTTGTTTTTCAATTCACGGCTCCACATTTTAGCACACTTGTTGTTTTTACATGTGAGAAGATTTAAAATTCATACTACAAAGATGACCTACATACATATGTGAAAGCTAATCTCTGCAAGCTTGCAAGATGATAAACCACTGATTTAAAGATCTTTGAGTTACTTTACGAAAACATGATTTTATTATACAGAATAGCCGGATGTATTCTAATAGGATCCTACCTTCTGAAGATAGGATGGTAATGAGTAAAGAGTAAAGAGTAAAGACTAACTATATAATGAAAACTAACGGGTTGGCAATTTGGCATTGGTGTCGTAAGAAACAAGCTCCCGATCCAGCAAAATTTTATATTTCCCGTCG
>CEUV01036422.1_pt1 | contig 26324 bp, 23 predicted proteins | sample 356401 | NCBI WGS metagenome assembly CEUV01 (sample SAMEA2622710, study PRJEB7988) | marine metagenome | isolation source: saline water (ENVO:00002010), including
CCTAAATCTGCGTCTATTGCAACTACAGTGGTTAAATTAAGAAAGTTATGTCCTTTAGCAATTAATTGAGTCCCAATAATTATATCTACTTCTCCATCTGATATAGTTTTAAATATTTTTTCAGCCTCACTGGGACTATTTAATGTGTCACTGGCTATAATCTCACATTTAGCAGATGGAAATAAAGACATTGCTTCAGCTGCTAGCCTTTCAACTCCAGGGCCACATGGTGCAAACTCTTCCTTAGAATGACATTGAGGACATTCATCTGGTATTTCTTCTTGATATCCACAATGGTGACATAACAAAGTATTAGTATTTTTGTGATGCACTAACCAAGAAGAACAATTTTTACAACTAAACCTATAGCCACAAGACCTACATAAAGTAAGGGGTGAATAACCTCTTCTATTAATATATAATAAAACTTGTTCTTTATTTTCTAGAGCTTTTTTAATAGCATTAATTGATTCTTTTGCTATCCATCTATTTGATGGTAATTTTTCCTTCTGCATATCCACAATAGTTATTATTGGCATTTCAGCCGTGCCATAACGCTCAGATAATACGATTTTTTTATACTTTCCTATATTTGCATTATAAATTGATTCTAACGAAGGAGTGGCCGAACCTAAAATCACTTTTGAATTAGAAAACCTTCCCCTCACTACAGCCATATCTCTTGCATTATAGATAACCCCATCCTCTTGCTTATACGAAGGATCATGTTCTTCATCTACAACTATTAAAGATAGTCCTTTAAAGGGCAAAAATAATGCACTCCTTGCTCCAATAACTACCTTTGTTTCTCCACTAATAATGTGACGCCAAATTTTATGTTTTTTACTTTTTGATATATCCGAATGCCATACCGCGGGTAAAAAGTTAAATTTCTGATGAAACCTTTCTATAAAATAATTACTTAAAATAATTTCTGGAATCAAAATTAAACACTGTTTTTCTTTTTTTAATTCATTGGCTATTAATTCTAAATATACTTCTGTTTTACCTGAACCCGTTACACCATCTAGTAAAAATGTATTGCCTTGATTTTCTACAGAATCATCGAGAATAGATTTAACAGCATTTTTTTGTGAAACGTTTAATTTTATACTCTTTTCACTTTTATTATTTTTAATTTTGTAGTCATCTACATTTTTAATTAATAATACTTTATCTCTGATTAATTTATTTATTACTGAATTACTAACGTTAAGCGCCTTACAACATTCACTTACTGACAAATTAGAATTATTTTTAATATAATTAGTAACCTTATCTCCTAATATAGTAGTTTTAAATTTAGATTTGTTATTAAATTCTAAAAACTTTTTAGTTTTTGCTGGTTTTAAAAATGAATCTGAGGGGATAGCCATTTTAAATACCTGAGATTTTTCTGAAATATACCAGTTAGTTAGCCAATGACAAAAGCTCAATAACTCATTTGAAAATATAAAAGAATTATGAACTTCATTAATATTTTTCAATTTAGAACGAGGAAAACCTTTTGTTCCTTCTCCTATTACTATACCTAAATATATACTTTTTCTTAATGGAACAGATACTAATTGTCCTATTTCTAAACTATTTTTTATTCTATAATCATATGTTCCTTTTCCGGGATATATAAGCAAAACCTGGCAGGAAACATTTATTTTTTTGTTACTTGATATATTATGAAAAGGTTTATTCATGCCATACATTAAATCATAGGTTTTATTTTTAGTATATTTAAACTATAAATAATTAATTATATAATTATTTTTTATTAACTAGGAGGTTAAATTGAAGTTTTTTATTGATACGGCAGATGTTTCTGAAATTAAGGATCTTTCTTCAAGCGGCTTTTTAGATGGGGTAACTACTAACCCCTCACTGATAAAAAAATCGGGAAGAAATATAAATGAAGTTATTGCTGAAATTTGTGATATTGTTCCAGGCCCTGTTTCGGCAGAAGTTGCGGCAATAAATTATGAGGATATGATTGCAGAAGCCCAAGTATTAAAAAAAATAGCTAAAAATGTAACTATTAAAGTACCCTTAACATGGGATGGACTTAAAGCATGCAGAACATTACGTGATGAAGATGTTTTAGTAAATGTAACTTTATGTTTTTCAGCTAGTCAAGCTTTACTAGCAGCAAAGGCAGGAGCAACTTTTATATCTCCTTTTGTAGGAAGATTAGATGATATTGGATTAGATGGAATGGACCTTATTTCTGATATTTGTACAATATACTCTAATTATCCTAACCTGAATACCGAAGTTCTGGTGGCAAGTATTAGAAGTCCCAAACATGTAATTGAGGCTGCAAAAATGGGGGCTGATATTGTTACACTTCCGCCTAATGTACTTAAGCAACTTATAAACCATCCTCTAACAGATAATGGATTAAAAGCATTTCTGGAGGACTGGAAAATGACAGGACAAAGCATTACTTAGTATCTATGATTAAAGAAAAAAACATTATTGATAATTCATATTGTGATAATGAAGTTTTAAATGCCTGTAATCTATGGCTTGAACATCTAAAAAAAGAAAAATTACTTAGTGATAATACATTTCAAGCTTATTCAATAGATGTTAAATATTTTTTAAAATTCATAACAAATCATTTAAGTAAAAAAGTGAGTATTAAAAGTCTAGAAAATTTATCCTTAAGAGATTTCAGATCTTGGCTATCATCTCAAAAAATCAAAAACAAACATATATCTCCTAAAAGTCAGGCAAGATCTAAAGCATCACTAAAATCATTTTTTAAATATTTAAATAAAAATAATTATATAAAAAATACTAATATTTTTAATCTGCAGACTGCAAAGGTTAAAAGACAAATTCCTCGCCCTTTAGCATTTGAAGAAGTAATTAATATTATAAATTTATCAGGAGAAAAAAATGATTGGACAGGACAAAGAGATAAAACTCTGTTTACACTAATTTATGCTGCAGGTTTAAGAATTAGTGAGGCACTACAATTAAATATAATAGATGTAGAAGGATTAGAAACCATAAGAATAGTTGGAAAAGGGAAAAAGATAAGAGAAATTCCTTTAATAGAATCCGCACAGTTAGCTATAAAAAGATTATTAGATAATAATAAAAACTTAAATAAAAATTCCCCTTTATTTTTAGGAGTAAAAGGAAAAAGATTGAACTCTCGTCAGGTTCAAAAAACCATTGAGGAATTAAGAAATAAATTATCTTTACCCAAAAGTCTTACACCTCATACACTTAGACATAGTTTTGCAACTCATCTGCTCGAAAAAGGTGTTGATTTAAGAACACTGCAAGAACTTTTAGGGCACAGCAGTTTATCTACAACGCAAGGTTATACAGCTGTAAACATAAAGACTATTCATAATACTCACAAAGCCGCTCATCCAAGAAAATAATAAAATTAGGAATGAATTGTTTTTCCGTATGAAGCTATGCTAGATGCTTCTTTAATAGACTCTGATAAAGTAGGGTGAGCATGGCACATTAATGCTATATCTTCTGCAGAAGCTCCCATTTCAATAGATACGACAAATTCTCCAATCAATTCACCCGCATGTTCGCCTATAATATGAGCGCCTAATATTTTATCTGAATCTCTATGTGAGTATACTTTAACCATTCCTGAAAGATTTCCAGTAACTTTACTTCTAGAATTAGCAGAAAATAAAAATTTTCCTTCCTTATAATTAATATGATGTTTATCTAATTCCTGTTTAGTCTTACCAACCCATGCCACTTCAGGACTAGTATATACTACAGCGGGTATTGCATTATAATTAACTTGTCCATTTTTACCCATAATAATATCAATTACTGCCTCTGCTTCTATACTTGCTTTATGAGCCAGCATTGGCCCTTCAATTACGTCACCTATAGCATAAATCCCTTTACAGGATGTTTGATAAAAATGATTCACTTCAATGTATCCCTTAGAATTAATTTTTATATTTAAATTTTCCAATCCTAAACCTTTAGTATTCGGTATACGCCCCACTGCTAAAAGAGCCTTATCAAATACTAAACTATCTTCTGAACTATCTTCGACAGATTTTGTATTTAAAAAAACTTTATCCCCTTCAACTTTGGCATTAATCACCTCAGATTTAAGTAAAAAACTTAATCCTTGAAGTTTTAATTCTTTATAAAATTTATCTGCTATATCAGAATCCATAGTTGGAACTATTGAACTATCATATTCTATTACTGTTACTTCAGAGCCTAATCTACTCCATACTGAACCTAACTCTAAACCTATATAACCAGCACCTATTACTGCTAGTTTTTCTGGTATTTTATTAAAGCTTAATGCACCAGTTGAAGAAACAATATATTTTTCATCAAATTTAACATTTTTTAATTCAGAAGGATTTGAACCTGTAGCAATAATGATATTTTCAGCACTATATTTATTATTTTTTACTTTTACTATTTGGTCACTGTCTATTGATGCCTGTCCTATAATATATTTTATATTATTTTTTTTAAATAAATAATCAATTCCCTTTGTTAACTTATTTACAGTATTTTCTTTGCCATCCATCATTTTATTAAGATTGAATGTTGGTTTTTTTATTTGTATTCCATGATTGATTGCTTCATCCAAAATTTCTTTGTATAGTTTTGAAGAATGTAATAATCTTTTTGAAGGAATACAACCCACATTTAAACATGTTCCTCCTAAACTTTTTCTCTTATCTATACAAGCTACTTTAAGTCCACATTGAGCTGCAGAAATGGCAGCAACATAGCCTCCTGGCCCGCCTCCAATAACAATCAAATCAAATTTTTCCATTATAACCCTATTAACATTCTATCTGGGTCTTCAATAAATTCTTTTATCTTTACTAGAAATGATACTGCCTCTTTGCCAGATACGGCTCTATGATCATAAGTTAAAGCAACATACATCATAGACCTAATTTTAATTTCTCCATTTTCTACTATAGCTCTATCTTTTATCTGATGCAGTCCTAATATTCCTGTTTGAGGAGGATTTAAGATAGGAGTAGACATCATAGAGCCATAGATTCCTCCATTAGTAATAGTAAAAGTTGCACCGTTCATTTGATCGGCAGTTATATTACCTTCTCTTGCCTCTATACCAAAATTAAATATTTCTTCTTCAATTTCTGCAAATGATTTTGAGTCAACCTGCTTAATTACAGGCACTAAAAGGCCCTGCGGTGCGGCTAAAGCAATACCTAGGTTAATATGGTCATGATATATAATGTCATTTCCATCTATCTCTGAGTTTATAATTTTTATTTCTTTTAAAGCTAATACAGCTGCATTACAAAAAAAAGACATAAACCCTAATTTAACTCCAAATTTATTTTCAAAATTCTCTTTATTGTTTTTTCTGATTTTAATAACCTCAGACATATCAACTTCATTAAATGTAGTTAACATTGCTGCATTATTTTGCGCTAATTTTAGCCTTTCTGCCATAGTTTTTTGTACTCTTGTCATAGGTACACGCGAAGAGTTTTTAATAGTTGATTCAGTCTTATTTTCTAAATCATAATTTACTGAGTGTTTTAATTTATCTTGTCTTCTCTGGCTTGGAGATAAACTTTCACCAATTATAAATTCTTCAATATCACTCTTAGTAATTTTATTTCCAATACCAGACCGTTTTATATCTCTTGAAGAAATTAACTCTGAATCTATAATATCTTCTTTTTTATTTTTCTCGTTTTCTAAACCTTTATCAATTTTTTTCTTAATTTCATTTTTATCATTCGATTTTAACTTTACGTCTTCAATAACTTCATTTGAATCCATATTTTCATTCTCTAAAAATTCTGCCAACTCAGCACCAATTTCAACATCTTGACCCGCATCAATATATATTTCAGATAATACTCCATTAGATTGAGCATATACTTCAAGTGTTGCCTTATCTGTTTCTAATTCAACCAAAACTTCATCCTTAGAAACACTTTCTCCTGTGTTTTTTAACCATTTAGCTACTGTTGCTTCAGTTACAGACTCACCTAGACTAGGAACAAGAATTTTCATTTGTAAAACCCTATATAAAAAATGAATTTCATTACAATATAAACTTTCTTTAATTTAGTTTAACACTATTTTTATCAATTACTTAATTTTTTCAAGTAAAGCTTCCGTTAATAATTTTTGCTGTTCTTGTTGATGCCTGCTAAACAAACCAGTGGCCGTGGAAGCTTGAGCTTCTCTTCCTGCATATTGTAATCTATTCTGCTTAGAACCAACCTTAAGCATTACTTCTTCTATTAGAGGATTTATATATGTCCAAGCTCCCATATTCTTTGGCTCTTCCTGACACCAAATTATCTTAGCTTTAGAAAAATTTTTCAATTCTCTTACCACAGCATCCTCAGGAAAAGGATACAATTGTTCAACTCTAATTAATCTAACATTAAATAACTTTTCTTCTTCTCTCATCTTAACCAGGTCATAAAAAACTTTTCCGGAACATAAAACTACCCTCTTTACTTTATTCTTTTTTAATGATTTTTTAGGGTCAGGTAAAACTCTGTGAAACCATGAACCTGTTGTAAAATCAGAAATTTTTGATACTGCGTTTTTATTACGCAATAAAGATTTTGGAGTAAATATTATTACAGGTTTTCTAAATGATCTATGCATTTGTCTTCTTAAAACATGAAAATAATTAGCAGGAGTAGTACAATTTACTACTTGTAAATTGTCTTCTGCACATAACTGTAAAAATCTTTCTAATCTAGCAGAAGAGTGTTCTGGTCCCTGTCCTTCATACCCATGAGGTAATAACAAAGTTAAGCCAGACATTCTAAGCCATTTACTCTCTCCTGAGGAAATAAATTGATCTATAATAACTTGTGCTCCATTAGCAAAATCTCCAAATTGAGCTTCCCACATAACTAAAGCATTTGGTTCTGCCAGCGAATACCCGTATTCAAAACCTAAAACTGAAGCTTCCGAAAGAGGACTATCTACTATTTCAAATATAGCTTGATTCTTTTTAATATTATTTAATAAAATTATTTTATTATCATTCTTCTGATCAACTAATACTGCATGTCTCTGTGAAAAAGTTCCCCTACCTGAATCTTGCCCAGTTAATCGAATTTTTACCCCTTCAACAAGTAAACTACCTAAAGCTAAAGCTTCTGCTGAAGACCAGTCTATTGGTGTTTTTCCTTCAAAAGACGACTCTCTTTGATCTATTATTTTTTGCAGTTTTTTATGTAAATTAAAATTGCTAGGTATTTTAGTTAAACCTTGACCTACTATTTTAAACTTATCATTATTAATACTGGTGTCACCTCTTCTTTTTCCTTTCTCTCTAGCTATATCTAGGCCTTCCCATGCACCACTAAACCAATCTGCCTTAGATGGTTTATATGAATTTGCTTTTTTATACTCTTCTTCTAATCTAGCATACCAATCGCTTAAAAATTTTTCAGATTCTTCCTTAGAAATTAAATTTTCTTTAATAAGTTTTTCACTATATATTTCTCGTGTTGAGAGATGATTTGATATTGCTTTATACATTGTAGGCTGAGTGAAAGCTGGCTCATCTCCCTCATTGTGTCCATGACGCCTATAACAAAACATATCAACAACTATATCTTTATTAAATTTTTGTCTAAATTCAATTGCTATTCTTGCGGCATGAACAACAGCTTCTGGGTCATCTCCATTAACATGTAAAATAGGTGCTTGTATCATTAAAGCAACATCTGAACAATATGGGCCTGAACGTGCATTTACAGGATTTGTAGTAAAACCAATTTGGTTATTTATTATAAAGTGAATTGTTCCACCAATTCTATAACCTTTTAATTCTGATAAATCTAAGGTCTCCGGAACTAGTCCTTGTCCAGAAAAAGCTGCATCTCCATGTATCAAAAGTGCAGCAACTTTTCGACGACCTAAATCCTCTTTTTGGTCTTGCTTCGCACGAACCTTTCCAACTACTACTGGATTAACTGCTTCTAAATGGGACGGGTTTGCAGTTAAAGATAAATGTACTTTTTTACCATCAAATGTTCTATCAGAAGATGTTCCAAGATGGTATTTAACATCTCCTGCGCCTTGAACATTTTCAGGTTGAGATGAGTTGCCTTGAAATTCCGAAAATATAGCTTCAAAAGGCTTGCCCATAAAATTAGCTAAGACATTTAATCTACCCCGATGGGCTGTACCTATTACAACTTCTTCTAACCCTAGTTTCCCTCCCCTTTTAAGAATTTGTTCTAAAGCAGGTATCATAGCTTCTGCTCCTTCTAATCCAAACCTTTTTGTACCAGTATATTTTCTATCTAAAAACCTCTCAAATGTTTCTGCTGCAACCAATCTTTCAAAGATTGCCTTTTTTCCCATATCTGTAAAATCAGGTTGATTTAAGACATTTTCTAAAGTCTTTTGCATCCATGCCTTTTGTTCAGGGTCTTGAATATGCATAAACTGTACACCTATTGTACCGCAATAAGTTGCTTCAAGATTTACTAGAATTTCCCTTAATGTTGCTGACTCCAAACCTAGAACATTATCTATAAATATAGGTCTATCCATATCTTTTTCTTCAAAGCCATAACTTTCTGGTTTAAGTTCAGGGTGATCTAAAGATTTAGCTAAATTTAAAGGATCTAAATTAGCCTTCAAATGTCCTCTTACTCTATAGGCTCTAATCAACATTAATGCCCTGATAGAATCTAAAGTAGATGATCTACTATCTTGATCAGAAGATAAATTTATATCTCTTCTTATTTTAAAATTAGACTTACTCTCTATTTCTAAATCTGATAAAAAGGAACACGCATCAGGGGCAAGATCATCAAAAAACTCTTGCCAATCAGTATTAACTAAATTTCTATCTTTACTATAAGCAACATAAAGTTGCTTTAATTCTTGAATTCGTCCTTGTTTATTTAGAGACTGTGGTAACAAAACTTTTAACCCTTACTTTATTCATATAATTTTTAACATCTCTTCTCCAATTGTAGCCGGAGAAGAAGCAATCGATACTCCTGCTGACTTTAGAGCTTCAATTTTATCTTCCGCTCCCCCACTACCTCCTGATATTATTGCTCCTGCATGTCCCATTCTTTTACCTTCCGGCGCACTTAATCCAGCAATAAAACCTACCATTGGCTTTTTTATTTTTGATCTTTTTATAAATTCTGCTGCTTCCTCTTCAGCGGAGCCTCCAATTTCTCCAATCATAATAATACCTTGCGTGGATTCATCAGCTAAGAAAAGCTCTAAAGTATCTATAAAATCAGTTCCAGGAACGGGGTCACCCCCTATTCCTACACATGTAGTTTGTCCTAATTTACATGCAGTAGTTTGATCTACAGCTTCATATGTTAAAGTTCCAGACCTTGAAACTATTCCTATACTTCCTTCTGTACAAATATGTCCAGGCATAATTCCAATTTTACATTGATTAGGAGTAATTATTCCAGGACAGTTTGGTCCTATTAACCTACTTTTAGAATTATTTAAAACATTTTTTACTCTAACCATATCTAGTATTGGAATTCCTTCCGTTATACATACAATTAAATCAAGATTTGCTTCAATTGCTTCTAATATAGCATCGGCTGCAAATGGAGGAGGCACATAAATTACACTAGTGTTAGCACCTGTATTGTAAACAGCCTCATCAACAGTATTGTAAACAGGTAAGTCTAAATGGTTACTTCCACCTTTTCCTGGTGAAACACCTCCTACCATATTAGTACCATATGCAATTGCTTGTTCAGAATGAAATGTTCCTTGAGCACCAGTGAAGCCCTGACAAATTACTTTAGTTTCTATATTTACAATAATAGACATTTACTGTTCCTTCGCTGATTGTACTGCCTTTTTTGCAGCATCACCAAGATTATTAGCACTGATAATATCTAAACCTGAGTTATCCAAAATTTCTTTACCTTTTTCTTCATTAGTTCCAGCTAAACGAACTATTAAAGGAACTTTAATATCAATATTTTTAGCTGCTGCTACAACTCCTTCAGCAATGACATCACATCTCATTATTCCACCAAAAATATTAATTAGTACTACCTTTACTTTTTTGTCAGAAAATATAATTCTAAATGCTTGTTCCACCCTTTCTTTACTTGCTCCTCCGCCTACATCTAAAAAATTAGCAGGGCTGCCTCCTTCTAACTTAATAATATCCATCGTAGCCATAGCAAGTCCTGCACCATTTACCATGCATCCAATATTTCCATCTAAGCTAATATAATTTAAATCATATTGAGTAGCTTCTAGCTCTCTTGGATCTTCTTCATCCTCATCTCTAAGCATTTCTATATCTTTTTGCCTATATAATGCATTATCATCAAAATTCATTTTAGCATCAAGCGCTAGAACATCATCTTTTGTAACAACTAAAGGATTTATTTCCACTAAACTAGCATCCGTTTGTTCAACTGCCTTAGATAGAGCTAATATGAATTTTACTGCTTTATTTGATAAGGATTTTTCTAACCCTAATTTAAAAACTAATTGTCTCGCTTGATATGACTGTATTCCTAATAAGGGGTCAATTTCTACCTTAAATATTTTTTCTGGATTTTTTTCTGCAACAACCTCAATTTCAGTGCCTCCTTCAGTAGAAGCCATCATTACATATTTTTCATTACTTCTATCTAAAACTACTCCCAGATAAAACTCAGAAACAATATTAACACCTTCTTCAATAAAAATTTTATTTACTTTTTTTCCTTCTGGGCCTGTTTGATGAGTAACTAACTGCATACCTAAAAGAGAGTTACTTATTTCTTCAACTTCTTTTATGCTATCTGCAATCTTAACCCCTCCTGCCTTTCCTCTTCCTCCAGCATGGATTTGAGCTTTAACAACCCATTTTTCTCCTCCTATATCCTTTGCTACTGAAACAGCTTCAGCGACACTATAAGCTTCTTTACCTCTAGGAATATTGACTCCATAATCTGCCAATATTTTTTTTGCTTGAAATTCATGAATATTCATTAGTTATTACCATCAAATTACAACAAATAATAATAAACTTTATCTATCATGATAAAAGAAAAATTTAAACTATAAATAGTAAAGAAATCTAATTATTTATAATACTATAACTTAATTTTTCTAAAATGAGTGGTCAAAGATTTATCTATATTCTTACAGGCGGTTACAAGTTCATTTACTGCCTTAACAGATTTTTTAAACATAGTTTTTTCAGTTCTATCTAAACTTACCTCAATTACTTTTTCTATCCCCTGCTTTCCAATTACTACTGGAACTCCTACGTACATTCCTTTAACTCCATACTCGCCATTTAACATAGCAGCACAAGGTAATACTTTTTTCTTATCTTTTAAATAACTTTCTGCCATCTGAATTGCTGAAGTAGCAGGAGCATAAAATGCAGATCCTGTTTTAAGCATAGAAACAATTTCTGCTCCTCCATCTCTTGTTCGTTGTACTATTTCATTTAATTTACTTTTAGTAATCCATCCCATTTTTATTAGCTCTGATAATGGAATACCCGCAACAGAAGAATATCTAATTAAGGGAACCATAGTATCTCCATGACCTCCCATAACAAAAGCCGTTACATCAGAAATAGAAACTCCTAATTCTTCAGATAAAAAATATCTAAACCTTGAACTATCTAAAACACCTGCCATTCCAACAACCTTATTTGCAGGCAAACCGCTAAATGCTCTTAAGGCCCATACCATTGCATCAAGTGGATTAGTAATACATATTACAAAGGCATTAGGACAATATTTTTTTATACCTTCTCCTACTGTCTTCATAACTCCTAAATTAATACCTAATAAATCATCTCTACTCATTCCGGGTTTTCTTGGAATACCTGCTGTAACTATGACAACATTCGAATTTTTTAAAAGGCTGTAATTACTTCCGCCTCGCATACTTACATCAAAGCCCTCTACAGGAGAGGATTGAGCTATATCTAAGCTTTTACCTTCAGGAATTCCCTTTGCAATATCTAAAAGAACTACATCTCCTAATTCTTTTAAACCAATTAAATGTGCTAATGTACCGCCAATAGCTCCAGAGCCAACAAGTGCAATTTTAGATTTAGACATCCTTTAATCCTTTATTTTTAAATTCAAGATATACATTTATACTCATAAATATATTTTATTAAAGCCTTAATATTTCAATAATGAAATAATTTATATTTATGACCATAAAAGTTTATAAATATTTATTATTTCATTATTATCGGGTACCCTGGGATTATTGCCTGGAGAACCAGATGCAAGAGCTTGCTCTGCCATTATTTCTAAATTATTCATAAAATCTTCTCGGTCTATTCCGAACTCCTTAGGTGAAGGAACATTTAGTTCTTTATTTATATCTTCAAGCTCATTTAACAATTTTTTATTTGCTTCTTCATCACTATCTTCTTTTTTTGCAACTCCCATAGCTCGTGCACAATCTGCATACCTATCAACTGCTGAAGGTATCGAAAACTCTGTAACTGAAGGTAATAACATTGCATTAGATAATCCATGGGGAACATGATAAAATGCGCCGATAGGTCTGCTCATTCCATGAACTAAAGCCACTGATGCGTTTGAAAAAGCAACACCAGCTAATGTTGCGCCTAACATCATTTTCTCCCTAGCTTTTATATTGCTTCCATCATGAAATACTTTTCTTAAATTAGGTGCAATTAAGCTCATTGCCTGTAATGCTTGCGCATCACTAAATTTATTAGCTTTTTTGCTTACATATGCTTCCATTGCATGCGTTAAAGCATCAATACCAGTATCAGCTGTAGACCTCTGTGGCAAACTAAGAGTTAGTTCATAATCTATAATAGCAACGGAAGGCATAAAACCCTTACCTACACATAACATTTTTTCATCTGTAGTCTCATCAGATATGATTGTAAACTTTGTAACTTCTGAACCTGTTCCCGCTGTTGTGGGAATAGCTATAATTGGTATACCTATTTCATCTACTATTCGTGGAAATTTATAATCCTTCATATCTCCGCCATACTTTCCTAAAATACTTATAGCTTTGGCACTATCAATTGGACTACCTCCTCCAATTGCAATTATAGAGTCATAGTTTCCTTCTTTAACTTTGTTAACACCTGCTTGAATAGATTTAACTGTAGGTTCAGGAATGGTATCTTTAAAAATATCTGCAGTAATATTATTATTATTAAGATTCTCCTCTATTTTAGATATATAACCTAATTCTACCATCATAGAATCAGTTATTATTAATGGGTTATTATATCCCATATTATTCATTATTTTCCCTAATTCTGTAATTGCACCAGCACCCACCTGCATAGTACTTGGAATAATTATTTGATTAGACACAACACCTCCATAAATATTTAAAAATTTAATTGTAAATAAGTATCATAAACTTAATAATTTTTTAAAACCTTTATTATTTATTTTATCCAACCATTCTTTATTAGTCATTTCGTAAATCCTAGAAATAGTTCTTCTAAATTCCTTAAAGCCATCTCCTTCTATATAAATATTCTCTGGCTTAATGTTTGATGATAAAGTTAAACCTATTTTTTTGTCATATAAAATATCTAAAAGTATTTGAAATCTTTTGGCCTGATTTCTGTCCTTAGTAGTTAATTCAGGTATATCAATTATCATTACCCAATCGCTTACATTTGCTATCTGATAATAATCAATGTTAGACATATTGGTTCCACATAATTTATCAAAAGAGAAAATAGATACTCGATTTGCAATTTTGTCGATCCTCATTTTTCTCTGATTATACTCTAAATCAATAGATTTAATCTGCTTACCATCTCTCAATATATTAAATAACTTTTCATGTAATTTTGTGTTACCTGGCAAATAATAGAAATCTTGAAACTCATGAATTCCTATAGGTTTAGAATCCTTGATTCTATAATCTTTTCCATCTAATACTTCTCTGATATCAAAGTATTTCTGTACTAAGGATATAAAAGATATAAATCTTTCTCTTTGTAAACCATTTTTATATAAATTTTCTGGTGAAGAATTAGAAGTTAAAACTACCTTTATATTCTTTTTTTGTAATATTTGATATATTCTTTCTAATATCATAGCATCGGCTACATCTAAAACTTCAAATTCATCAATACAAAGTATATTTATCTCTTTCGTTAATTTTTCTACCGCAGCTTTTAACGAGTTTTTATGATTAGATAATCTGCTCTGTTTCATATACTCATAAATATTTTGCATAAAGTCATGCTGATGTAATCTCATGCATCTTTTATTTTGAACTAATTTGTAAAACAAATCCATTAAATAGGATTTACCTCTTCCTACTCTTCCATAAATATACACTCCCATTATATTTTTATTTGAGAAAATGTTTTTAAAATAAGTTTTAGATATAATTTGATTATATAAATTATCTAATGCGCTAATAGCATTTAATTGTCCAGGATCTTCATTTACTGTACCTGTTTCTACTAATTTAGTATATAGAACAGATACAGCATTTGAATTATTCAAAAAATTATCCTTAATTATTACTTCATAATAGGCATTGTAAATTGAGCTCCATCTTTAATGCCTGAAGGCCAACGAGCAGAAACGGTTTTAATTCTCGTGTAAAACCTGACCCCGTCCATTCCATGCGCATTATTAGATCCAAATAAAGAATCTTTCCAACCCCCAAAGCTATGGTATGCTACTGGTACTGGAATTGGAATATTTATGCCTACCATACCTATATTTGCTTTAGAAGCAAAATCTCTTGCAGTATCTCCATCTCTTGTAAATATGGAAACTCCATTTCCGTAAGGATTAGATTTAACTAAATCTAATGCCTCAGAATAACTTTTTGCTCTAACTGTCGAGAGAACAGGACCAAATATTTCTTGATCATATATAGACATTCCCGGTTTAACATTATCAAATAATGTTCCTCCCATAAAATTACCTTTCTCATAGCCTTGTAACGTAAGATTTCTTCCATCAACTATTATATCAGCACCATCTTTCTCACCTTCATTTATTAAATTGGTAATTTTATCAAAAGATTGTCTTGTAACTATGGGGCCCATTTCAGCTTCTGGATCATCCCACGGACCAATTTTTAAACCACTTACTTTTGGAGCCATTTTTTCGATTAATTTATCTCCAATATCTCCTACAGCTACTGCGACACTTATTGCCATACATCGTTCTCCTGCAGATCCATATGCAGCCCCCATTAATGCATCAACTGTTTGATCTAGATCTGCATCTGGCATCACAACCATATGGTTTTTAGCCCCTCCTAATGCTTGTACCCTCTTACCAGCTAAAGAGCCTCTAGAATAAACGTGTTTTGCCACAGGTGTAGAACCAACGAAAGAGACAGCAGCAATATCAGGATGATCTAATATTGCATCAACGGCTTCTTTATCACCATTAACAACATTTAAAACTCCTGCAGGCGCACCAGCTTCCTCTAACAGTTCAGCTAATCGCATCGGGCATGAAGGATCTCTCTCGCTAGGCTTTAATATAAAGGTATTTCCACAAGCGATTGCTATTGGAAACATCCATAATGGAACCATTGCTGGAAAATTAAAAGGTGTTATTCCGGCAGCAATTCCTACTGGCTGCCTAATAGAAAAACTATCTACGCCAGTTCCTACTTGCTCTGTATATTCGCCCTTAAGAAGATGAGGAATTCCACATGCAAACTCTACAACCTCTAAACCTCTTATAACCGAACCTTTTGCATCTACTAGAGTTTTTCCATGCTCTCTTCCTACAAGGTCTGCTAATTCATCTATATTCTCCTCAATAAGTTGTTTATATTTAAACATTACTCTAGCTCTTTGAATTGGTGGTGTTTGACTCCAAGCTTCTAAGGCCTCTTTTGCAGCTTTTACAGCATTATCTACTTGGGTAACGGAAGCTAGTGCTACCTGACGCTCAACTTCTCCAGTAGCAGGATTATATACATCTCCTAATCTAGATTTTTCTTCAACTACTAATTTTCCATTAATTCTGTGACCAACAATTGTCATAATTTTTACTCCATATAAAAAAATAAATTTAATTTTTTAACCGTTTTTATAAATATACTAAAGAATTAATATTTACTAACACTAATTTAGAAAAATATAAAATATCCATATTAAATAAAAAACTACAAATATAATTCCATATATACGATTAATGCTATAATTAAATTTATAAAAATACACCAAGATAATAGTAGACAGAATAAAAGGTATAATATCATCTAAATTTATAATATTATTTAAATTGGAAAATTCGTTACCAGAAACTAATATAGTTACTCCGCCAATACCTAAAATATTAAAAATATTTGAACCAACTATATTTCCGATTGCAATATTATTCTCTTTCTTTATTGCTGCAATAATAGAAGTAACTACTTCCGGTAAAGAAGTTCCAAATGCCAATACCCCCAAACCAATTACAGTCTCTCGAATTCCATAATACTTTGCTAAATCAATAGAACCTTCAATTAATAAATTCGCTCCTAATGAAACTCCTATTAAACCTAATAAAAATATAAGAATAGATTTAGGTAAAGAGAACGTGTCTTCTATAATATTCTCAGTATCTTTTCTAAGATCATTTTTAATAATATAAAAAATATATGAAATTAGAGATGCTAATAATATAACTCCTACCCACCAGTTTATTATAGATATATTATATAATAATAATATAAATATTATTGAACTAAAGAGTAACACTTTGATTTCTAGTGGAAATTTATTTTTAGGGCTTGAAATTGATACAATAGTTGCGGTCATTCCTAATGCTAAAAAAACATTAGCAAAATTAGACCCCAATATATTGCCTATGGCTGCTGCAGGATGTCCTGAATAACTAGCTATTCCTGAAACAAATAATTCTGGTGCAGACGTTCCAAAGGCGACAAATGTAGCTGCAATAATATAAGGAGATATTTTAAAAATATTTGCTAGTGCGACAGAGCCACGAACTAAAAAATCCCCAGAAGAAACTAGAATCAATAAACCTAAAATTATAAATAACCACATCATCAATTAAAGAACTACTACAAAAAAAAGTTAATGTTAAGCTCTTTCAGAAATTGCTTTTTTTATTTTTGATATTGCCTTAGCTGGATTTAAACCTTTTGGACAAGTTTTAGTGCAATTCATAATAGTATGACATCTATATAACTTAAAAGAATCTTCTAAATAGTCTAAACGCTCTTCGCGTGCTTCATCTCTAGAATCGGAAATCCATCTATAAGCCTGAAGCAAAGTTGCTGGGCCTAAGTATTCATCTCCATTCCACCAATAAGATGGACAACTAGTAGAACAACAAAAACAAAGAATACATTCATATGCTCCATCTAATTCTTTTCTTTCCTCTGGAGATTGTCTTGTTTCTAGCCCATCTTCAGTATTAGACGAGCTCTTTAGCCACGGCTCTATGGATGCATATTGTTTATAAGCATTAGATAAATCTGGAACTAAATCTTTAATAACTTTCATATGAGGCAATGGATAAATTTTTAAATCTCCCTTTACATCATTTATATTTTTAGTACATGCAAGCGTATTTGTTCCATCTATATTCATTGAACATGAACCACATACTCCTTCTCTACAAGATCTTCTAAAGGTTAAACTAGGATCCAGTTCATTTTTTATATAAATCAAAGCATCTAAAACCATTGGTCCACATTTTTTAAGGTCAATTTCATATGTATCTAGTCTAGGATTTTCTTTTTTTTCTGGATCGTATCTATAAATTTTAAATATTTTTTTTCCAGCTATATCTGTTTCTAAAGAGAATAAATTTCCTTTTAACACTTTAGAATTTTTTGGAAGAGTCAATTGCACCATTTTAATAAACTCTCGCTTTTGGAGGGAAACTCTGTACATCATTAGTTAAAGAATTCAAAGTAACTTTACTACTACCGAGCTTCACTTCCCCGTCACTTTCCCATGCTAAAGAATGCACTAACCAATTATCATCATCACGATCCGGAAAATCTTCTCTCGCATGCGCCCCTCTACTTTCTTTTCTATTTCTAGCTGACGACATAGTAACAAGAGCTTGTTCTAGTAAATTTTTTAGTTCAAGAGTTTCGAGTAAATCAGTATTCCAAATCATAGATTTATCTGTAAGAGAAATATCTTTAAACTCTTCCCAAACATTATTTATCCTTTTCATTCCTTGATCTAAAATTTCACCTGTCCTAAATACAGCACAATTTTCTTGCATAGCTCTTTGCATTTCTAAGCGAATATTTGAAGTTTGAGAAGATCCTTTAGAATATCTTATATTATTTAATCTATCTAATGCCTCATCCCCTAAATTTTTACTTACAGGTTTTTGTGTGGCTCCAGGTTTTATAGAATCTCCTAAATGAATTCCTGCAGCTCTACCAAAAACAACTAAATCTAAAAGAGAATTAGAACCTAAGCGATTTGCTCCATGAACAGAAACGCATGCAGCTTCGCCAACAGCACAAAGGCCTGGCATAATTTCTTTATTATCCGATCCTTTTCCTGTTAGAACTTCTCCAGTATATTTTGCTGGAATACCTCCCATATTATAGTGGCAAGTAGGTAATACGGGAATTGGATGCTGGGTAACATCAACTCCTGCAAAAATTTTAGCCGTATCCTTTATACCTGGAAGTTTTTCATTAATAACTGTTGGATCTAAATGTTCTAAATGAAGAAATATATGGTCTGCATTTTTCCCTACGCCTCTTCCTTCATGGATTTCTACAGTCATTGCCCTAGCTACAACATCTCTCGAAGCTAAATCTTTCGCATGAGGAGCATATCTCTCCATAAATCTTTCTCCAGAACTATTAGTCAAGTATCCTCCTTCTCCTCTAGTTCCTTCAGTAATCAGACAACCTGCACCATAAATTCCCGTTGGATGAAATTGAACAAATTCCATGTCTTGTAAAGGTAGCCCAGCTCTTAAAGCCATCGCATTCCCATCACCAGTACATGTGTGAGCTGATGTAGCAGAAAAATAAACTCTTCCATATCCCCCTGTAGCCAAAACTACACTTTGAGCTAAAAACCTATGAATAGTTCCATCTTCTAAGCACCATGCCATTACACCTCTACAAACCCCATCTTCCATAATTAAATCTAATGCAAAATATTCTATAAAAAACTCTGCATTATTTTTTAAAGCTTGTTGATATAGTGTGTGCAATATTGCGTGCCCGGTTCTATCTGCTGCTGAACATGTCCTATGTGCTTGAGGCCCATCACCAAACTCTGTAGTCATTCCACCAAATGGTCTTTGGTAAATCTTACCTTCTTCAGTTCTTGAAAAAGGAACTCCATATTTCTCTAGTTCTATTACTGCAGCATTAGCTTCTTTACACATATATTCTATCGCGTCCTGGTCTCCTAGCCAATCACTACCCTTAACTGTATCATACATATGCCAGCGCCAATCATCTTCGCCCATATTTCCTAAGGCAGCACTGATGCCTCCTTGTGCTGCTACAGTATGAGAACGTGTAGGAAAAACTTTTGTTAAACAAGCAGTTTTTAATCCTTTTTCCGCAAGCCCTAAGGTAGCTCTTAACCCCGCTCCGCCAGCTCCAACTACTATTACATCATATTTATGATCTATAATATTATAGGCATTAGACATTTCTGACTCCTAATTAAAAATTACTATTTTCAAAACTGAAAGAATTGAAAGTATTGTTAATATCCAGCTAAGGCTATTAATTCCTATAATCAATCTTTTTCTTAACAATATATTAGATATATAGTCCTCAATTACAACTTGTAAACCTAATCTCATATGCATAAAGCTTGTTATAAAAAATAGAGAAATTAAAACTACGTTTATAGGAGACTTTACCCATTGAATAGTTTCTAAGAAAGAATATCCTTGTATACACAAAATTCCAATAGCGAACCAAAAAGCTAAAATTAAATTTGCAATTGCAGAATATCTCTGAATTTTCCAATGTTTAACAACGCTACTCATAGCACTAACCCTAATAGAAATATTCCAAATATAATACTTATTGTAATACTAGCAAGACATACAATGATTCCAGTCCATTTAGAAACTGACAAAGATAATCCTATATCATAATCCCAAAATAAATGCCTAATTCCATTAAACATATGAAATGAAAGAGCAAATATCCAACCAAGAAGAATTAATTCTCCTAAAAAAGAGTTTGAAAATGATATCCATAGAGAATAACTATCTTTTCCAAGAGCAAGAAGAAAAATAAAAAGAAATACAGCTAATAGGCCTAATGACAAAAATACTCCTGATATTCTATGGGATATAGATAATACAGATGTTATTTGTGGTTTATAAATCTGTAAATGAGGAGATAATGGCCTAGAATCTATAGAATGTTTATCACTCATTATATAAACTTTCTATTAATTAATTCTTCTGCTATTTGTACAGAATTTAATGCAGCACCTTTTCTTAAATTATCTGATACAACCCACATATTAATACCATTAGGGACAGTATGGTCTATTCTTAAACGTGAAACAAAAACAGAAAAGTCAGATACGCATTCAATTGGGGTGATATATGTATCAGTTGAAATATCATCTACCAAAGAAACGCCGGGAGCCTCTGATAATATATCTCTAATTTCTTCAATACTTATATTTGATTCAAATTCAACATTAACAGATTCAGCGTGTCCAATAAAAACAGGAACCCTAACGCATGTTGCGCTAACTTCAATAGAGCTATCTAAAATTTTTTTAGTTTCGTCGATCATTTTTTTTTCTTCTTTAGTACTTCCATCTTCTATAAATTGATCAATATGAGGAATAACATTGAATGCAATCCTCTTTGAGAAGTTTTTATTCTCTAATGTTTCATTAAAAAACATTTTTCTAGTTTGGTCCCACAGCTCATCCATAGCAGATTTTCCCGCTCCTGAGACAGACTGATAAGTAGATACAACTACTCGCTTAATAATGGACAAATCATGTAAAGGTTTTAGCGGAACTAACATTTGTATAGTAGAACAATTAGGGTTCGCTATAATATTTTTATTTCTATATTCTTCTAATGCTTCAGGATTAACTTCTGGAACTACTAATGGAACTTCTGGATCCATTCTAAAAAAAGAAGTGTTATCAATTACTATACAGCCTTTTTCTCCTGCAATTGGAGCCCAAACCTCTGATACACTTGAACCAGCTGAGAAAAGAGCTATGTCAACTTCAGAAAAATCAAATTTTTCGACATCTTGTACCTTTAAAACTTGGTCACCAAAACTAACTTCTTTACCAACTGATCTTTTGGAAGCTAAAGCAAAAATATTATTTATAGGAAAATTTCTTTCCTCTAAAATAGTTAGCATTTCATGTCCAACGGCACCAGTAGCACCTAAAACAGCAATATTATAACTCATCAATAACTCCCATTCTTATACGGCTAATTGATCTAATCGGTTGCATATTTCAACACCCATTTGTTCAGTAGAAATTAAAGTTTTACCAGGCTGCATGATATCAGCGGTCCTTAAACCATCCTCTAGAGCTTTTGTAACTGCCTTTTCAACTAAATTAGCATCCTCATCCCTATCTAAAGAGTACCTTAACATCATTGAAAAAGATAAAATCATTGCAATTGGATTAGCTTTACCTTGCCCAGCAATATCTGGAGCACTTCCATGAACTGGTTCAAATAAAGATTTCCTAACTCCATTTTCATTTAATTCGCCTAAAGAGGCAGAAGGCAGCATACCTAAAGAACCAGTGAGTTGAGCAGAAATATCTGACAATAAATCTCCAAAAAGATTTGTTGTAACTATTACATCAAATTGATGAGGATCTCTTACTAATTGCATAGCACAATTGTCTGCATACATATGTTCTAATTTCAAATTTTTAAATTTTTCTTCATATAATTTTTGTATTTCTTCTCTCCAAAGTAATCCACTTTCCATCACATTAGCTTTTTCAACAGAATGAACTAATCCTCTTCTCTTTGATGATAATTCAAAAGCTACTTCTCCTACTCTTCTAATTTCATTAGTGGAATAAACTTCTGTATTTATTCCTACCTTTGATCCATCAGATAGCTCATTAATACCTCTAGGCTCTCCAAAATATATACCTCCTGTTAACTCTCTCAATATCATTATATCTAGTCCAGATACTATTTCTTTTTTTAAACTAGATGCATCTGCAAGCGAATCAAATACTATTGCGGGACGTAAATTAGCAAATAAACTAAGTTCTTTTCTTAATCTTAACAACCCTCTTTCAGGTTTCTCTGAAAAAGGTAAATTATCATAATCAGGTCCACCTACTGCGCCAAATAAAACTCCATCAGCATTTAATGCCTTATCCATAACTTCATCTGTTAAAGGTGTCTTATATTTATCATATGAAGCACCACCAACTAAATCTTCAGCTAGGTCAAAACCTACTTCTTTTCTTTTATCAAACCAATCTATTACTTTTTTTGTTTCTCTCATTACCTCTGGGCCTATTCCATCTCCAGGAAGCATTAAAACTTTTCTGTTACTTTTCATAAATCACCTTTTGAATTATTTAATTTTTTCTGGTACGTGCCATTTATTATTTTTTAATTTATCTTCATAAGAATTTATCTTATTTTCACTTTCTAAAGTAATTCCTATATCATCCAATCCATTAAGCAAACAATGTTTTCTATATGGATCAATATCAAATTTATAAACCTTATTTCGAGCTATTATTTGTTGATCCTCTAGATTAATAGAAATTTCTATTCCCTCTTCTGCAAGTAAACTAATTTCCGTTACACATTTTTCCTCTAAAATAATAGGTAAAACTCCATTTTTAAAACAATTATTATAAAAGATATCTGCAAAAGAAGTTGAAATTATACAACTTATTCCAAAATCTAACAATGCCCAAGGAGCATGCTCTCTACTAGAGCCACATCCAAAATTATCGCCAGCTACAATAATATTGGACTTATTCCAAGGTTCTTTATTTAAGACAAAGCTCTCATTTAAGTTATTTTCTTTATCATATCTTTTTTCATGAAATAAATGTTTACCCAAGCCAGTTCTCTCAATAGTTTTTAAGAATTGTTTAGGTATTATAGCGTCTGTATCAATATTAACTTGAGGCAAGGAAGCCACTATACCACTTAATTTATTAAAAGATTTCATTAATTCAAATACCTATTATTAATTAAATTTTCTTACATCTACAAAATGTCCCGCTATAGCAGCAGCAGCTGCCATACCTGGACTAACCAGATGGGTTCTTCCATCTCTACCTTGTCTACCTCTGAAATTTCTATTTGATGTTGATGCACATCTCTCTTTCGGCTTTAATTGATCAGGATTCATTCCAAGACACATTGAACATCCAGGCTCTCTCCAATCAAAACCAGCTTGGATTAATATATCTGCAATTCCTTCTTTTTCAGCCTGTTCTTTAATCAATCCCGATCCTGGCACCACCATTGCATGAACTGAATCGTTTACCTTATTTCCTTTTGCAATCTTTGCAGCTTCCCTAAGATCTTCAATTCTGCTATTTGTACATGAACCAATAAATACTTTATCTATTTTTATATCAGTTAGAGGAATCCCAGGTTTTAGGCCCATATAATCAAGAGAATCTTGCATGGCATTTTTTAAACTTTCTTTATCAATATTTCTAGGGTCAGGAACATTGCTATTAATTGGAAGAACATCTTCAGGACTAGTTCCCCAAGTTAAATGAGGTTCAAGAGAGTTAGCATTTATATTAACTACTTTATCATAAGTTGCCCCTTCATCGCTAGGTAATAGTTTCCAATCTTCCATAGATTTCTCGAATAAAACCCCTTTAGGAGACATGGGCCTATTTTTTATATACTCATATGTTTTAGAATCTGGAGCCACTAAACCTGCTCTTGCACCTGCCTCTATTGACATATTACATAATGTCATTCTTGCTTCTATAGTTAAATCAGAAATTGCTTCTCCCGCATACTCTAGAACATAGCCTGTGCCTCCTGAAGTTCCTAATTTTTTAATTATACCTAATGCTATATCTTTTGCTGTAACTCCTATAGATAATTTACCTGAAACATTTATTAACATAGTCTTAGGTCTTTTTTGTACTAATGTTTGAGTAGCAAAAACATGCTCTACCTCACTGGTTCCTATTCCAAAAGCAAGCGCACCAAATGCCCCATGAGTAGAAGTATGGCTGTCTCCACATACTAACGTACAACCTGGTAAAGTAAAACCTTGCTCAGGTCCTATCACATGGACTATTCCTTGACGTGAATCCATCAAAGGTATGTATGGAACATTAAACTCTTTAACATTTTTTTCGAGTGTTTCTACTTGAACTCTAGCAATATCATCTTTTATACCCTCTATCCTATTTTCAGTTGGTATATTATGATCTGCAACAGCCAGAGTTAAATCTGGTCTTCTTAAAGGCCTATTGCTATTTCTTAGACCCTCAAAAGCCTGTGGACTAGTAACTTCATGAACAAGATGCCTATCTATATATATTAAAGAGCTACCGTCCTGTCTTTCATGAACTACATGTTTTTCCCATATTTTGTCGAATAAAGTCTTTTTCAAAACAAAAATACCCCTACCATTTAACCTGTCGTTTTTATGCTTTATTCATTATTACCTTTTTTTATTTCTTCATCAGTAGAAGTTTCTTTTTCAGTGTTTTTAGATACATTATCAGCTTTATTATCCATTCTTTTTTCAGCTATTCTTGCTTTTTTACCGGACCTTCCTCTTAGATAATATAGCTTTGCTCTTCTTACATCTCCTCTTCTTACAACTTCCAATTTACTTATTAACGGAGAGTAAACTGGAAAAACTCTTTCTACACCTTCACCATTAGATATTTTTCTTATTGTAAATGTGGAATTTAGAGATCTGTTAGATTTTGCAATACATAAACCTTCAAAGATTTGTATCCTTTCCCTAGTTCCTTCTACTACTTTTAAGTGTACTTTCATTGTATCACCAGTATTAAATTCAGGGACATCTCTCTTTTCACGAATTTCTTTCATCTGTTCGCGTTCGATCTCATCTATTATATTCATTTTTTTATCCTCTCTTTAATAAAATATATTTATCATTAAAATTATTTTTTTTCACTAATTAAAAGTTCTGGCCTACGTTTTTTTGTATCTTCTATAGCCATATGTTTTCTCCATTTTTCAATTTCGCTATGATTGCCAGATAATAATACCTCTGGAGGTTTCATTCCTTCCCACTCATACGGCCTAGTATATTGGGGATGCTCTAATAAATTATTTTCAAAACTTTCTTCTGTTAGACTTTCTTTACTTCCCATAGTTCCATTTAATAAACGAACTACTGCATCAATTAATACCAATGCAGCTGGTTCTCCTCCAGATAAAACATAATCGCCTACACATATTTCATCTAGCGATCTCGAAGATATAAACCTTTCATCTATTCCTTCATATCTTCCACATACTATAATCATACCCGGGCTAGAAGAAATGTCCTTAACTTTTTTTTGAGTAAGCGGCTTACCTCTTGGTGTTAATATAACTCTTTTCCAATCACCACCAGGATTATTTTTATCAAAGGCTTTAGCTAGTATATCTGGCCTCATTATCATACCAGGTCCACCTCCATATGGTTCATCATCAACAGTTCCATGTTTATCATCTGCATAATCTCTGATATTAATAGTATTAAGGTTCCAAATTTTATTCTCAATAGCCTTACCTGCTAAAGAATAAGATAAAGGACCTGGAAACATTTCAGGAAAAAGCGTTAAAACTCTAGCCTCAAAACATTTATTATTCATTGTTTTTATCCCCGAAAAAATCGTATTTACTGATAATTATTTTGTCTTCAATTTTTACTACAGGAAAATTATCATTATTAAATACTACTAAATCTTTACCTATCTCTAATAAAGGAGATGCACCATAATCAAATACTGCTGACACCGTCCCTAAGAATTTACCTTTACTATTTTCCACTTTGCATCCAACTAAATCACTTTGATAATATTCATTATTATCAAGCTCCGGAAAAACAGACCTTTTTACAAACAGTTGTTGTCCTCTTAATCTTTCTGCCTTTTCAGGATTATTAACTCCTTCTATATAACAAATTGCATGGTCTTTATTTTTAAACCTTATTTTTAAAGTATGACTGCTTCCATTTTTAAAAAATACAGGATTATATTTTTCTAATCCCTCAACACTTTCTGTATACCATTTAACTTTTATAAGGCCTTTTATGCCATGTTTTCCTGTAACAACTCCTATAACTATTAAATTATCTTTGTTCATTTAAACTTATTATATTATTCCTTTTTTTTTGCTGCTGGGGCTTCCTCTGCTTTAGCTTCTTCTGCTGGAGCTTCCTCT
>CEUV01033742.1_pt1 | contig 26239 bp, 20 predicted proteins | sample 356401 | NCBI WGS metagenome assembly CEUV01 (sample SAMEA2622710, study PRJEB7988) | marine metagenome | isolation source: saline water (ENVO:00002010), including
GGACATGACGCGGGAGGCGAGGCGATCGGGACAGCGTGACGGGTCACGACCGGTGATTTTGATGCAATCCACAGACAGTGGCGGAATGGATGACGGCTGGTGGATGATGATGGAGGAGAGGGACGAGTCGTGACCGGTGGATGTGTCCCCGTCCCGAGATTTCGTCGAGGCGCGGCGCCGACGGTGGCGCGGGCGCGCGCGCGGGGGAAGGGGACGGGAGAGCGCGACGAACGAGCGCGAGGGCGATTCCGAGGGCGAGGGACGACGCGAACGGTCGTCATGGTGTTCGTCGCGAGGGCGAGCGCGACGCGGGCGGTGCGAGCGAGCGGTGGGGCGATGGACAGCGTCGGACGGGATTATCATCATCGTCATCGTCAACGTCAACGTCGTCCGGAGGCTGGACGACGAGCGCGAGCGATGACGACGCGGGCGACGAGAATGAGCGTGAAGACGAAGTGGACGAGGGCCGAGGTGACGGTGGCGCGATCGATCGCCGACGGGGGGGCGGCGATCGCGGAGCGAGTGGTCGAGGACGAGGGGAGCGAGGCGGAGGAGCGCGTGGCGTTGCGCGTGCCGAGACCGGACGTCGCGACGCCGGGGAGCGAAGATCCGTGGAACGATGAAAAGTGGCAAAAGGTGAAGTGGACGGTGTTCCGAGACGTCGCGTACAACTTGGGTCCTTTCTTCGAGAAGCACCCGGGAGGAAACTGGCTCTTGAACCTCGCCGTCGGGCGCGACTGCACGGCGCTCATCGAATCGTACCACTTGCGACCCGAAGTCGCTTCGGCCCGGTTCAAAATGTTGCCGAAATTAGAGGGTTTCCCGATCGATGCCGTCCCGAAGTCTCCGAGACCGAACGATTCGCCGCTGTACAACAATATTCGAAACCGCGTCCGCGAGGAGTTGTTCCCCGAGGAGGGCAAGAACAAGCACAGAATGGGTGGAGATCACGCCACCGTCACGATCTTGGCCTTCGCCGCTTTCGCCTACGCCGTCTACGCCACCGTACCGGGATTCCTGTCCGGATGCCTCCTCGGTTTGGGCGGCGCATGGATCGGTCTCACGATTCAGCACTGCGCCAACCACGGAGCCATGTCTCCGTCTCCGGCTGTCAACGGTGTCCTCGGTTTGACGAACGATCTCATCGGTGGTTCGTCTTTGATGTGGAGATACCACCATCAAGTGAGCCATCATATCCACTGCAACGACAACGCCATGGATCAAGATGTCTACACCGCCATGCCTCTCTTGCGTTTCGATGCTCGCAGACCGAAGGCGTGGTATCACCGCTTCCAACACTTGTACATGTTCTTGGCGTTCCCTATGTTGCAAGTCGCCTTCCAAGTCGGCGATATCGTCGGCTTATTCACCCGAGACACTGAAGGTGCGAAGCTCCACGGCGCTACGATGTGGGAGCTTGCCACCGTCGTTATCGGTAAGATCGTTCACTTTGGCCTCTTGGCTGCGCCGATGATGAATCATGCGGTCACGTCCGTCCTCGCCGGTATTGTCGGCTTCATGGCGTGCCAAGGTGTTGTTCTCGCGTGTACTTTTGCCGTGAGCCACAACGTTCCGGAAGCTAAAATTCCGGAAGATACCGGCGGCGAAGCCTGGGAGAGAGACTGGGGCGTCCAGCAGTTGGTGACTAGCGCGGATTGGGGTGGAAAGATCGGTAACTTCTTCACCGGTGGCCTCAACTTACAAATTGAGCACCACTTGTTCCCGGCCATCTGCTTCGTGCACTACCCCGCCATCTCAAAGATTGTCGCCGAAGAGGCTGCGAAGCTGAACATCCCGTACGCGTCCTACCGCACGCTCCCCGGAATTTTCTACCAGTTCTGGAAGTTTGTCAAGGATATGGGGACCGCTGAGCAGATCGACGATGTTCTCCTCCCGAAGGACGTCAACCCGCAGCTCGCGCCGAAACTCGCTTAGATACCATACTACCTTACCTTTGAAAGAAGTGTCAGAAGAAAGATTTCTTTGATTTTGTTTGGAGCTGTTCTTGAGACGTTTGCAAAAACAGTGGGCACTTCAATCTATTTTTCTCTCCTCTCTGAATGAGGTGAATGATACGAATTATTGTGATATGTCTACGTTTCCGAATAAAGCACTACAAACGTCTTTCGCTAAGTAATCTATTTCTATAGCTCTATTCGACGTGAATCGCAATACGTCTGTCGAGTAACTCACGCTCGGCGCTCGTGCGGTCGAAAGTCACAGTTTGCCCCATCGCCACGGGCTCCGGTGGTGCTTCCGTCTCACCGTATGCCTCATAGTTCCGCACCGTCCCGTCTGGTCCAGCGTACGCTCCGTCGACGTAGCAGTGGCAGTTGTGAGAACCCGCGTCTGATAACAGCTGCTTCGCCCACGCGGCGGCTTCATGGCTGCGACTGTGTAAGAGAATCAGGTTGTCTGAAGACGGCTTATGGAATCGAAAAGACCGAAGCCAGTCTTCATCACTCATCCCTAAAGCTTTCGGGAGATGATCCATGGTGATGTGTACCGATCCCTCGAGCTTTCCGTACAGAGCCCTCTCGTCGAAGCGTCGAATGTCCAAAATCACCAAGCCCAACGCGTTTCCGTTATCCCGCACCGTCTCCAACAAAAGCAGAACCGCGTCGAAACTCAATGAAATCGACTTTTCTGGTGAAGACGCATCCGGCGTGTCGAAGTGCGCCAGCGGAACCGCAGCCGCGAGGCCCCCGTCGACGATGGAACAGCGCATAAAGCCAAGACTCGTCCCGAGAGCCGCGGCGTGCGACGAACTGTGACCATGGGTGCTGATGAAGATGAGCGTCGTCTTCAAACTCGGTACTGGAACGTCCGGAAACTTCTTCGCCCACAGCGTGTTGCGATTACGCAACAGATTCGCCAACTCTTCCGGTAAGACGTGCAACACTGACAGTCTCTCACTCAACTGGGACACCACCCCCGAGCTCGAGTCCGTCGCCGGTCTCACGTCCAGCAACAGATACGGCACCGGTTTCGTCCTCACCAGCATCCAAAACGCCTTCGCGCTCAGCACCCCGTACGTCTGCCTGTTCAGCTTCACCGTCGGCTGCGAACTCGAAGTCGTTCGTTGTTTTCGATCTTTGTGTTTCGCGCTCCTCAGCACGCGCACGGACCACGCGATCAGAGACAGGCACACCGCCGTGGTGAGCGATCCCCCGACGTTGGTGACGTGCATGTTTCCTCTCACTCTCGCGTCGCGTCCACGCTCTGTCGTCGCCTTCACGCGTTCCCGCCTCGACCGATTTCGAGTCGAGTCGAGTCGAGCCATCCATCCCCGCGGAGGTGAAACGAAAATGCATCGACCGCTCGATCGAGGGGTCGCGTGCCTAAACCCTAAACCCTAACGAAAGAAACGCGTCGAGGTCGAGGTCGAGGTCGCGAGACGACGGGCGGACCGTTGAGGGCGCGCGCACGCGAACGTCGAGGGCGCGAGATCGCCACGCGCGGACGCGAGTGCGGTGGAAAACATGTCTACCGCGCGCGCACTCGCGACGCCGACGTGGAGGACGTCGACCGGGGGCGGTGCGCGGCGAAGACGGTTGCGGCGAGACGACGGCGAGAGACGGAGCAGCGCGCGAGCGTTTCAAGGAGCGGAGATCCCCGATGACCTCCTCGAGGCGGCGAAGAATGGGATGGGGACGTTCATGGAGAGAGTGCGTGGTCGGCGCGCGAGCTCGAGTCGAAAACGTCGAGACAGAGGACGCTCGACGGCGGTGTTTGTCTCGTTTATTTTAATTTCTTCGCGGGGCGACGTCGCGCGTCGACGGCGATTCGTCTCGATGGCGACGACTGACGGTTGAATTCGTGCGCGCAGGCCTCGAGAGCGGTTCCGATTATGCTCGGACGCGATGGAGAATCCGTGATGACCACCGGTGGAGACGTCGAGGTGGCCGTGAAGACGAGGACGGAGGCGAAAGCCGTCGAGTTGAATCGAGCGAGAGTCGAGAGCTTACTGAAGCCCGACGCGGGGAGAGACGACATTTTCCACGCCGCGGGGCAAGGATTGACGGAAATCGGTGGTGACGTCGTTCCCGTCGGTTGGTGGGACGTGCACGGCAAGGCTGACGCGTCCCCGGAACTCGAGTTGCAGGCCCTGAACAACGCCGCGAGAGCACAACTGGTCGGAGCGGTGCTCTTGGCTCTCAAGGAAGCGTTAGAGAACATAGAGGAGAGCGAGGGAAGCTTACGTACGCTCATACAAAAAGTAGCGCGCATCTCCGCCAACGATTGGATGGATTCCATGGGACTCAGCGCAGGCGCCGAAGAGCGGTGCGCCAAGGTCATGAGTCTGGCGGGAGATGTGGCCGACGAACGTATCTGGAAAACGGGTGAGTAGACGTCTCAAAATTGCCCGTGAAGCTGAAACTGACATTTTATACGTAGGGCAAGTACTCGAGGGCAGTAAAACGGCGCTGTACGCAGGAGTCTTGATGTATTTGGCACAGGTATGCGTTGACGAAATGTATTTATTTAATTATTTCTGAATTTATTTCAACTCGCAGAATTCACAGTGTACCGAGAGAGATTCTGAGTCTGTGGAGGTTGTGCAAACGGAAACGGAAATTAGCATGCTGGATGTCGAACCGGTGCTCGAATTTTTCAATTCTCCCATGGCTTCCGTGTGTGTTTCTGTTCTCCAAGATGTGGTATTAAATATCGCTGACTCGGTGGCGAGTGCATACGTGACGTGTGCGCGCGATAGCGCGGCTAAAGCCCCCGTAAACGGTGGTGTGTCGCAGGAAAATAATTCTGGAGCCGTTGTTCGTGTCTCCCCGTTCCGGGACGCGCTCAACGTGCGCCTGAAGAACACGCGCGCCTTGGAAAAATTTCGCAACGAGACATCGTTGCGCTCGTGGCTCACTCGTAACTATTACGACGTGATCGCGATGTATGAAGATTGGCACATGTTACTGGGTATGAACGAAATCGGAGAGGTGAGTATGCTTGATCGATCGCGTTTGAATGATGTTTTTCTGTGAACACGTTAATTAATTAATTATTTCTACACAGCTCGTGACGAGAAAAATCCATGTCTGCCGTCAGCCAGAGCTTGAAAAGGTGAAGGGATTCCGCTTAGCGGTCTCCATGGTCGTCGAGCTCGCAGATGTGACCCTTCCCTTGTTCAAGAGCGCGCTGAACAACTTCAGCCGTGTCGCCTCTTGGCTACTTGTGACATTAATTGGTAAGGGAGAATTAATTATTTAAACGCTGTCGTATTCACGATCATTTCGCAGGACGTTCGCTCGGTTTGATATACAGAGGAATCAAGGAGAGCATGGATCCCCAAAATCGAGTAAAATTCAGTTAGATTCCAGCAGTAAAAGTCCATTGCGAGATTTAAGGTATCTACGTAATTAAAATAAATTACACTCGCCTAATTTTTCTAGTCCTCCTCATCCTCACTCTCCTCGTCTTCTTCGTCGTCTTCTTCTTCATCTTCATCATCGTCTTCGGTTTCATAGTCTGCTTCTTCGTCATCTTCTTCATCTTCGTCTTCGGCTTCCTTTTCCTCCTTGACTTCTCGAACAACCTTTTTGGGTGCTGGTTCAGGATCGTCGTTGGTGAAACCGTCTTCTAGGACCCAACCTCGCTGAAGAAGTAACTCGTAAACCCGTACCGACTTGAGAGGATCAACTTTGAACATGTTTCTCACATGAGTCCTGTTGAGTGGCTTGTCGGACTTCAGTCCAGCGCGCATGAGCTCGACCTTCATGGCGAGGTACTGCACTGGTAACAAACGACAACTGGTGCAGAGCTCCTTCTCGTCTTTGTGCAAAAGATCAACGCCAGGCAAGTCGGCAAGATCGAGTGACAAATACATCTTCTTGTGAGGACCCGTGCTCGGAGTGCGCGATGTTGGGATAACCGACATCTTTTCCTCTTCGTTGAGTCTGCTCAACTGGTTGTTGATTTGTGTCGCATCTCGGACGATGAGCTTGTTTGCGCTCGCTATGTTCTTACTAGTCGGGTGCTCGATTGCGCGGAGACGAGCAAACTCAGTCTCACGGCGCCGTTTCTCCAAGTCATAATCCTCCCCCTCCGCGAGAGTATGAATACCGTTTCGTCGGTACTCTTTCAACTCGGATATGCGACTTCTGATTCTGTGTTCAGCGGCGAGGCCCTCCAGTAGCATGTTGTACTCAGTGCTGGTAAGAAATCTTGCAAAGATGCGCATGGTACCGTGAAGATCACGTTCGTATTGCGATCTTTTCTTCTCTAAGTTCTGTTGTCTCTTCACATTCAGGAGGTTACGTTCGAGTATGAACTGCTTGCGCCTCGCCCGCTCTTGAAGGCGACTGTTGTAAATTTCAATCATTCGCAGCTTCATCTTCACATCCTCTTCAGTGTCATTTTCGCGAAATTCCATCTCCGCGAGTGGAAGCTCAGCGTCTATGTCGTAATCGGGATCGAATTCGTTGCGCTTGACGTTGTAACCTGTGATTTCTTGCATGTTACCCTCCGTTTTCACAGCGTTCGGGTTGGCAAGCGATTCGAGGAGTCTCTTCTCCTCTTCCTCCTCTGCACTTCTATTTTCATTCGCCTTTTGTTCCATCTCCGCCTTGATCTCTTCCGCGGTCATTCGAGGAACATTTTTCCCTAAAATTTTCGACATGTCTGGCAATGGAGCGCACGGAGACTTGACGTAAACGTCAAAGTAATGCGAGTGGCACTGCGCTCTCGTCTTCGTCCCGACGTGTTCGCTCACCTCCGTCCAGTTTCCCAATCCGAACATTTCCACCGCTTCCAACAGGAGCAACTCTTCGTCCGCGCCCCAGTCTCGAGTAAACAGCGGGAACGACATGTTATCGATCACGTGGTACGGATGATACGCCTTGTGCGGATGAAGTTCGACGCCGACGCTGAAGCACTCGACGCAGAGATCAACATTTGCGCACGTCGCGCACCGTATTCGCACCACATTCGAGATGTCTTTCTGACAGTACATGCAAGCGAACAACGCGCGCGCATCCGGCCCTCCGCTAAGCTTCGTCATCGCGTTCTCCGTCGCCACCCGTCGCCTTTTCGGCGCCAGCGCGCTCGCCATGGCGTCCGTTCTCTCTCGCCTTCACCGACTCTCGCCGTTCGTTTCGCCTCTCGATCGCCCCGCACGACCGCGAGCGTACAACTCACCGCGCGTTCACGCCACGAACGCGCACTCCACGCGCCAACGTACGCGCGTTCCCCTCTCTCGACGCTCGCGCCATCTCGCGCCACGCCCCACCTCGGGTTCAAACGTCGAAAAGAGCGATGGAACCTTCATTTCGGACATTGATCGATATTACGGGGATAACATACGAACAACAAAACGTAGTGAAGAGTCTCACAATGGGATGAAGACACGTAAAGACAGTGAAGACGCGTAACTTACGCGGCGTAAGCGGGTACCGCGCGCGATGGAAAACGAAAACGCGCGTTCCGCCTCTCTGCGACGCGCCTGTCTCACAGGAAAGATGGCGACGCAAATGCAACTCCGAGGCGTGCTCAAGGGGTACGTTTTACGACGACGCTCGCGCGCGGGTCAGACGTACATCGACGCGAGGCGATGAGGACGAAACCCGATCGAATCGAAGAATAGGGTCAGGGTCTGCGTTCGGTCGCGCGAGGACGCCGATGGACGGGCGAGGGGAAGGAGCGCGCGCGAACAGAGCGCGCGAAACGTGCGATGAGATTTATTTTCATCGTCCTTTCTCGTCGTCGTCGCCGTCTTCGGTTCGATACGCGCGCACGGACGAGGTGACTGACGTACGATTGTTGACTTTCCCGCGCAGGCACGAAAACTGGGTCACCTCCATCGCGACCCCGTTGGATAACTCCGACATCCTCTTGTCCTCTTCTCGGGACAAGACCGTGATCCTGTGGAACCTCACCCGTGAGGAAGAAAACTACGGCTACCCCCGCCGATCCCTCCACGGTCACTCCCACTTCGTCCAAGACGTCGTGATTTCTTCTGACGGACAGTTTGCCCTCTCCGGTTCTTGGGACGGCACTCTCCGATTGTGGGACCTTAACACTGGTACCACGACCCGACGCTTTGTGGGTCACACCAAGGATGTCCTTTCTGTTGCTTTCTCTGTGGACAACCGCCAAATTGTCTCCGGTTCCCGTGACAAGACGATCAAGTTGTGGAACACGCTCGGTGAGTGCAAGTACACCATCCAAGACGCCGACGCCCACTCCGAATGGGTCTCCTGCGTCCGCTTCTCCCCGGTCACCACCAACCCGATCATCGTGTCCGGCGGTTGGGATAAGCTCGTGAAGGTCTGGAACCTCACCAACTGCAAGATTCGTACCAACCTCGTTGGTCACACTGGCTACATCAACACCGTCACCGTCTCTCCGGACGGATCCTTGTGCGCCTCCGGCGGTAAGGATGGCGTCGCCATGCTTTGGGACCTCGGTGAAGGCAAGCGCTTGTACTCCCTCGATGCGGGTGACATCATCTACGGCTTGTGCTTCTCCCCGAACCGCTACTGGTTGTGCGCGGCGACCGAGTCCTGCGTCAAGATCTGGGACCTCGAGTCCAAGTCCATCGTTGACGAACTCGTCCCGGAGTTCCCGCCGGTTGGCAAGAAGTCCCAACAACCGTACTGCACGTCCCTCCAATGGTCTGCGGACGGTTCTACGCTCTACACTGGCTACACGGACAACGTTATCCGCGTCTGGTCCGTCGGCTCTGTCAGCACTGGCATGATGTAAGTGAGTTAGTTGACACTGAAAGTAGTTCGGGCGCACTAGCATTTGAAATTTCAAGTATTTGCGTACGGACTGATACAAATCATTTCCCCTAAATCTAAAATACGCACTACAAGCTTCGTCTATGAACTCTATCGTCGTCGTTTTACTCCCGCGCTAGGACACTCATCCATTTCCGTGGCTTCAGTATCTGGTTGAAGGGATGCCTCAACCTCGGTGGCTTTCATGAGTTGTGCCTTCATTTCCTCCACCGCCGCGTCGATTTCATCCTTCTTCGCGACAGATTTGGCCTTTTCGCTCATCACGTACTCGTACTGATCTTTCAAACTCACGAGCATCGCCTCTGCGACGTCGTGCCAACGCGAAACGTCCGCGATGAGGGCGTCTAACGCGCTCTCCGGAACGTCTCTCGTCGCACCTCCTCTAGGCGCGAAGAGCTTATTTTTGGGGTCCAGTTTACCTCGTAAGATCCCCGTGCTCAGGCACTCATCGACCATGAACTCTTCGAATTCGCTCACATCGGCGATGTCCAGCGCGCGCATCATCCTCTCGTACGGAATCTTCGTCGACGCGCCCGCGCACAATCCGCATGCCGTGAGTCGCCTCAATTTCAACGCCTCCCCCGTCGTCAACTCTTTCATCTTCCCTTCCCTCAGACCCCGCACGTAGTCCCCGTACGTTCCGTACGCGAACATCTCCACCTTTTTCTCCCCCTCCTCCCCCCCCCTCGTCTCTCGCATCGCCGCCAAGAGTCGTCCGTAGTGCACGATCCCGGGCGCCTCGAGCGCGTCTCTCACCGCCTCCTCCACCGCCTCGCCTCTTCGCACCGCCTCCACCGCGGGCTCGATCGTCGTCATCATCGTCGACGTCGACGCTCGCGACCCATTCGCGTCCTCCATCCCTCGTCGCGTCGTCCTCTGCGAACGAACGCACCCGCATCCATCGGCAATCCACCCCATCCACGCGACCGACCGACCGACGAGGAGTCGAATGGGCAGAGCGCGTCGCGTCGCGTCGCGTCGACGGGATCGATCGATCGATCGATCGATCGAGGGCCGAGATGCGACGGCGAGCGATGCGAGCGATCGCGCGCGCGTCGGCGCGAATGACGACGGCGACGGCGACGACGAGCGCGAGCGGTGCCGGGCGGTGGTTGCCCGAGGTCGGTCGGGGACGAGCGCCGACGAGCGCGGGATGGACGGTGGGTGGGAGGCGCGCGTTCGCGAGCGATGGGGACGTGAAGATGAACGTCGGTGCGTTCGTCGTCTGGGGAGCGAACACGGGGGTGGGGAAGACGCTCGTGTCGGGAGGGCTGGCGCGCGCGGCGAGAGCGACGGGGACGCCGGCGGCGTTTCTGAAACCCGTGCAGACGGGATTTCCGGAAGATTCAGACGCGGAATTCGTGGCGAGAGTGAGCGGGGGGGTGGAAAGTATGGGTGAACACGCGTCGGTGGCGGCGAATGCGAGCGCGAGCGGACCGTTGGGGGGTAAGGGAGAGATGTGGGCGCATACGGAGTTTGCCTGGCGGCGAGCGGCGGGACCGCACGTGAGCGCGGCGGAGGAGGGTCGATTGGTGGCAGATGGAGAGATCGTTCGAGCGACGTCGAGATACTTGAGAGAGTTTTCGGAAAAAATGAGCGCGCGCAAACGGGGTGAGCATCACCCGCTCGCGTTGGTGGAAACGGCGGGAGGGGTGGCAAGTCCGGGGCCTTCTGGAACGCTTCAGTGCGAACTTTTGCGCGCTTTACGCTTGCCCGCCATACTCGTGGGGGACGGAAGTTTGGGGGGCATATCCACCACCACGGCTGCGTACGAGTCTTTACACGCGAGAGGTTACGACATCGTCGGAGTCGTCATGGCGGATGACGGATTAGCCAATCACGAAGCCGTGTCGAAGGTTTTGCCGAAAGAGACGCGAGTGGCCATCCTTCCTCCGCTTCCGCCGCAGGGACACGCTGACGCTTGGTTAGAAAAATCGAAGCCTGTTTTTGATGAATTGTTTCGACACATGATGTCTTGGCACAAAAAGCGCCTCGAGACTTTACAGAAACTATCGGACGATGCACTCGAGTCGATTTGGTGGCCGTTCACGCAACACGCCATGGTTGAGCGCGACGCCGTCACCGTCATCGACGGCAGATACGGTGAAGATTTCGCAATTTATACGCAAAGTTGCAACACATCTAAAGATGGCTCGATACTTTTACGTTTCGATGGGTCGGCGAGTTGGTGGACGCAGGGCTTAAGTCCGGATTTACAGCAAGAGTTGGTTCGAACGGCGACGCACGCGGCGGGTCGATACGGGCACGTCATGTTTCCTGAGAACGTGCACCAACCCGCGGTCGACGTGACGAAGGCTTTGCTCGAAGGACCAGGTAAAGACTGGGCATCCAGAGTATTTTACTCCGATAATGGATCTACCGCTACGGAAGTCGGGATTAAAATGGCATTCCGGAAGTATTACGTGGACTCGGGTTGGGTGTCCAAAGATGGCAATCAGAGAGCGAAAGATTTGTTGATGAAAGACTCGGATTCGTTACCACAACTGCGAATACTCGCTTTGGATGGTTCATATCACGGAGACACGCTCGGTGCGATGGATATGCAGTCGCCGAGTGTTTTCACTGGACCCATGCAAACGCCGTGGTACAAGCCTCGCGGGCTCTTCCTTCAACCACCGAGCTTGGCGATCAGAAATGGCCAGTGGTCCGTCGTCTTGCCTCCCGATGGTTTGGTCGGTGATGGTGATCGTTTCTTTGCCGATGGGAAAACTTCATCTGAGTCGAACACTCGATGGGAAAACAAGAAGAGTGCATTCAACATTTCCGAGCGACTCGACACTCCGCTCGCGATGGAATACAAAAATGCGATTGACAGAGTGTTGGATCAAGCCGGCAAAGATGCAAACAAGATGGGCGAGGTTGGTGCACTAATCATGGAACCCGTCCTTCACGGAGCAGGAGGCATGGTTCTGATTGATCCGCTGTTCCAAAACATTCTCATGAAGGCGTGTCGGGAGCGGAAAATTCCTATCGTCCTGGATGAAGTTTTCGCCGGTATTTGGCGTCTTGGTACGGAGGGGGCATGGGAAATCATCGGTGAAAAGCCTGATATTTCATGTTACGCCAAGTTACTCACGGGTGGTCTCATGCCAATGTCCGCAACGTTGGCCACGGGCGAAGTCTTTGATGCTTTCTACGGTCCTGGGAAAGCGCAAGGTTTATTACACGGTCATTCTTACACCGCATATCCGATCGGATGCGCCGTCGGTGCAAAAGCGCTGTCCATGTACAAAGATCCTGCGAAAAATCCAAATCTCTCGTCGGAGTCCACGACGCCAATGCTCCGTGAACTCTGGGATGAGGCAACACTAAAAACGCTTTCAACGCTCGACAACGTCCGCCGAGTCTTCGGACAGGGTTGCGTGCTGGGCGTCGAATTAGAGGTCGAAGGTGAAGCTGGATACAGCTCCAACGCCGCGAGAGAGATCGTCATGCGTCTCCGTCCCCGATCGATTCAGGCTCGTCCGCTTGGAAACGTCGTCTACCTCATGTGCGCTCCGACGACGTCTAAAGAAAAGTGCGACCACCTGCTCCAGGCGCTCGTCGATGAGCTCTCCCGTTGACCCACTGTACTAGTAAACAAATTTTCTTCGAGCATTGATTCGTTTAATTTCTTTAAACACATTATTCGAGTTGTCTCGTTCCATTTCTCGCCGACGAGGCGTGGGCACTTTGAGGAAACGGTCCAATTCTGAGGTTCACGATTCGTCGATGACCCCCTCGAACCAACGACAAGCGCCCGGGTCGGGTCGTTACGACAATGCGCCGCAATCAGATTTGATCTTCGTTCTCCATTCGTCGTCGTTCGTGTCCGCGTGAGCGCGTCTCGCGATATGACGGAACAAGTCATCGTAATAGGCGGTGGTCTCGCGGGACTGTCCGCGGCGCACACCGTCATCGAACGCGGCGCGCGCGTCGTCTTGCTCGACAAGTGTTCCTTCTTGGGAGGAAACAGTACGAAGGCGACGAGCGGGATTAATGGAGCGCTCACGCGAACGCAGGCGAGATTGAACATTCCAGACAGCGCGGATAAATTTGAAGATGACATTATCAAGGGCGCGGCCGGGGTTGGACACACCGAAGCGCCGGCGCACACGATTCCGCTCGCCAAGGTGTTGGCCCAAGGAAGCGGTTCCAGCGTGGATTGGTTGACTGAAAAGTTTAATCTCGATCTGTCTCTCGTCGCGCAGTTGGGTGGACACTCGTTCCCGCGCACGCATCGTGGTAAAGAGCGATTTCCTGGATTCACGATCACGTATGCTCTGATGGAAGGTTTGGAAAAGATCATGGAAGACACGAATGGGGAAATTGCACGCATCATCACGAAGGCAGAGGCGAAGCGCTTGCTGCACGATGGTAACGGAACCGTGATCGGCGTCGAGTACGAAAAGGGTGGCGCACTGCATCAAGAGTACGGCCCGGTCGTGATCGCCACCGGCGGCTTCGGGGCTGATTACAAACCGGACTCGTTGCTGAAGAAGTACCGACCAGATTTGCAAGCTTTGCCGACCACCAACGGCGATCACTGCACGGGCGACGGTATCAAGATGGCCATGGCTGTCGGTGCAGACACGATCGATATGACTTCCGTACAAGTGCACCCGACCGGTCTCGTCAATCCTTCCGAGCCAGACTCCAAAGTAAAGTTCTTGGCCGCGGAAGCGCTTCGGGGAGTCGGCGGTATCCTCTTAGATGCAGACGGAAATAGATTCGCTGATGAGCTTGGTCGGCGAGATTACGTCAGTGGAGAGATGAACAAGAACAAAGCTCCGTTCCGTCTTATCTTGAACGGCAAGGCTTCGAAGGAGATTGAATGGCACTGCAAGCACTACGTCGGCAGAGGAATCATGAAACGTCACAACTCTGGAGCGGACGTCGCCAAAGAAATGGGCATTAGTCCGCAAAAGCTCGCAGACACTTTCGCCAAGTACAACGAGTGTGCGAGAACTAAAAAGTGTCCGTTCGGCAAAAAGTTCTTCACCAATGCGCCATTCGAGATGAATGACTTCTTCCACTCTGCGATTGTGTGTACGGTGGTGCACTACACCATGGGTGGCCTCGCGATCAACACTGATTCTCAAATTGTCGGCCCTTCGGGTCCTATCGCTGGTTTGTACGGCGCGGGCGAAGTTGTGGGGGGCATTCACGGTCGTAACCGTTTGGGTGGCAACTCATTGCTCGATTGTGTCGTGTTTGGCCGTGTCGCCGGCGCGTCTGTCTCTCGTCATCTCATGGCAACAGCAATCAAGGCACTTAGATCTGGCCAAAGCGTCGCGCTGAATCGTGTAGCAAACCTCAACGACAAGATCAACCCGTCCATGAGTACTAAACCTGCAGCACAATCTACGGGCGGTGGCGGTGGCGGTAAGCGTACGCTCACCATGGATGAAGTGAGCAAGCACAACTCTGAAGGCGACCTTTGGGTCATAATCGAAGGAAGCGTCTACGACTTGACCGCCTTCTTACCAGATCACCCTGGTGGGAAAAAAGCCATCATGCTGTTTGCTGGGAAAGATGCGACGGAGGAGTTCAACATGCTGCATCCACCGAACGTTCTGAAAAAGTACCTCTCTCCCGACGCCAAGGTCGGAGAACTTGCCTAGATGAAATGACGCTACGCGCTGCTTATTAGCTCTGACTTTCAAATGCACACTGTGAATAAAATCTGTATCTTATGTTTTTAATCTTTCCTTTGCGTGCGATTTACAATACACTAGCTACTTTTACTTTTTCAAACCTGGGGGCGAGTCTGGACGATCCAAAGCTGCCCGTCATCAGAAATCGCTCCCTCAATATCTTGGGGTGATCCGCACAGAGTTTCAATCTCTAATGCGACCTTGGAAATAGTTGACAGTAATTTTTGTCTCTTGTCTTCATCCGTGATGAGATTATCCGCGGAGTAATCAACGTTTTTCAACGTTGCCTCCTCCATCGTGATACTGTCGTACAGGCCCGCACCTGCAAAACCTTCGAGATCTTCACCGTTGCTGTCCGATCGGAAAATGAGTGAATCCTTTTCCATGAACAATCCCTTTGACTTGCTGGGAAAGCCAACGACAGTTGGTTTGTCCAAATCGTTCTTCGATGTCTTGAATGATAACGCACGCCCTGGGAAATTACCAACAAGCGCCTCGCCAAGGCCACACACGAGTTCCCCATAAATTTCATTCGCATCATTGTTCTGAGGATTCACCGTGTGTAAGACAAACGCATACCTAGCGCACACAACCGGTTGGCAAAGCACAGCCATGGACAAATCAGCGTGATTCAACGACGCCTTTTTGCAACTCAACACGGCGCGCTCGTTGTACTTGCTCGCCCAAACGTTGAGGATAGTCTTCCACGCCTTTTGACCTTGTTCTGTTGTGATCAGATCCCCTGGCCAACCCAACGATTCGGCTTCAAACGCCTTCTGCAAGTTTGCAGATAACTCGGGACTTGGTTTCAGAGTACCAATGCTCGACTTGACCTCCTTGATGAGATTTTTGAACCCATCGCTGTTGGTGGAGTCATACTTCTCAAGATCAGAGACAAGAAGCGTGAGTTGCTCCTTGGTTTTTGCATTCTCGGGGATATCCAGAATCGCATCAAACGTACCGAACGGCATCGCGACGGATGGAGGTAACTTGATGAGATCGGACACTCGTCCGCGCAAGAGCTGAAGGTTGCGAGACTTGCCACCAACGAGTTCCGGCGTGAACTCTGACGATGTCGCCACAAATTTCCCTTGAAACGGTCGCTTGATGATTGAAATGTCGGCCGAAATAGGAGCAGCGGTAGAGTTACCTGTATTTGAAACGTTCGAAACAGAACTGCTCAAGACGTCAACTTGTAAATCGTCGCCTTGAGAAGATGGGTTAAGTTTCACAGACTTACCGGCCATACCCTTCATGCGCTCCAACTCGTTCGCGTCAAAGACTGTCGCAAAAAGAACCTTTTCGTTGCGCGCACGAACGGCACAGTGCGAGAGAACATCCGGCATATCAGGTGTGATGATTGCAACCACTCCAACCGGAATATCTTCTTCACCACCGACTCGATCTGCAATGGTGACAGTCGGTTCAGAGTACTTGACATTTTGTACCTCCGCGAGGGAAGCAACGGGTACAACAACACCAGCGCATTCAGCGTTACTCACGATTTGCCAGTTGCCCATGTCTGCGACGTTACGAATGATTGGATCAAGCAAGCGAAGCATCTGCGAGAGCGGTGCAGCCGCGGTACCACGAATGATTTCTTCCGAGAAGAGGCCGAGGACATGTCCATCGACTCCAAGCTTGTCGCCCATGCTCAGAGCAGTGGGCTGAAGAGCGTCGATATACCTTTGAGAAATTTCGCCGAGCGTGTTCTGAAGTCGATCACACACAGCTTTACCTTGCAATGCCCAGTCTCCCTGTCTTCGCGCCGCCTCAAGGACGTTCTGCCATTCTTTGAGACAGATGCGCAACTCGTGGTTCCCGCTGGTAGACATGCAAAGATTTTCAATCACAAGACCCGTGATTCGGAGAACTTCATACGGAGATCTGTTTGGAAGACTCTCCAAAGATCCTTCAACGACGGATCTGGCCGCACCTTCGAGAGCGAGATCCAAATAGATGACATCCTTGATACGATCGTTCGATTTACCATTCGGCCGAGTCCAAGTCCAGAGGTATCTTCTCGCCTCGATCATCGCCTCAAGCGCGAGCAAAGGATCTTCAGTGCGAAGTTCTCGTGCCACAGCCAAAATTTCCGCTAAACGTTCGCTCGCGACTTCATGAATCGGAGGGATATTGATTTCCTTGCCTTTGCACGCATCCTGGTGGTAGCCCAAACATGCCTCCGCTGCAGAGTCAAGATCGGCACCAGAGTGAACAGCCTTGAGGGTACGAAGATACTCCGTCAAGTCAGTGGTCAATCCTTCATATTGGTCTCGATTAAAACTTGGTTCGCTGCAAATTTGGCGGTCATACGATTTCATTCGCTCTGCATCGATACCATTGGCGTGCAAGTGTGCCCAATAAACGTTGATGTCACAGTCTGCGGCGATAAATTTCAGCAAGGCTTCACAGATCGGCACATCATCTGGCGACGTGTTATTGTGCAGTTTTTGATGCCACTCTTCCATCATCCCTCCCTTGCAGTTGTTCTTTTGTTGCACAGCTAAGATCTCATCTCGGATGCGTTGACCAACGTCACCAGCACCGCCTCTACCAATCGTAGCCATGATGAGACGCACCATGTCTCGATGCTCGGGGTTATTCCGATAGATTGCACTCAAGCCTTCAGTCATCCTCGCCTGAGCTGCGCTAATTTCGCGAGGCTTAATATTATAGTCGTTATTCCAGACGAGTTGTCTCAAGGCCATGAAACGGAACCAACAGAACAGCGCAGTGAGCCCAGGTTCTCCGTTAACAAGCATTTCTTCCAGCATATCTGCACCGGCATTGTATCGATGCATCAACGAGCGGGTGGCTCCCGATTCGGCAGAGCAAATTTTGTCAACCATGTCTTGGGCGACGTAACCGCCCAAGTTTTGAAAGATGCCCTGATCAAGAGCGATGTCATCCACATCCCAGCGTTCTCGCTTGATGGCTGTCACCTTGACTTTCGGTTTCTGCTGAACTTGCGGAGCAACTGGTTCTACTTTTCGTTGTTCGTCGTGTTTCCTGTGCTCTTCTTCTTTGTGCTTGTGCTCACGTTTCTGATGTTTTGGGCGTTCAAGAGTGAACCCATCAAGGGAGGCGAAGAAGTCCTCTGATCCGTTCTTGATCCACTTGTTCGATGTCGTCCGCAACACGAAAACGACGCCTTCTCGTGCGTTCACATTCAACGGCACGTCCAACGTCACAGCACGGATACTATTATCGACTTGAGCGATCTCAGTTTCCCAGCTACTTCCCGAAGATGACCATGATTTCGTGGGTTGGGTACTGAAACCGTGCGGAGGAGGACGCCACGAGCCATCTGTGATTTGTGTCACACCCCAATGAATGATGAGCTCCTCATTCGAATCAGCCAGGACTTGAAGCTGGAGTCCACCACCCCTACGTTCTCTCGTTTCTACGTATATTTTCATACCACTCTCGTTGTAAAGCTTACTCCACTTGACGTCAGAATCTCCCGTAGCTCGCACTTGTGCCATCTTTTCAAAATCTTCCGTTGAAGATGGCTTCGTGATCGGCGATTGCGTCGTCGTCGGATAATCTTTCTGCACGGCAGGCGTAGCCACATCACCGTTTCCGACATGCGCGGCGATGGCTTCCAAAGTCATCCCCTTCGCGAGCTTGTACTTGATGTGATCCGCCGCGCTTCGCAGCATGTCATCGCGAGCTTGAGCGCTGAGCTCTGGGCTTCCAACTTTTTCCCACTCCGCGTGAGCGATGTCTGCAATCAAACGCTCCACTGGATCTTCGATTGGTACAAATTTCGTTTCATTCGCAGGTGGCGACGACCTTTCGACTTTGGGAGCTGATGCAGTCGGTGCTGGTTGTGGCGGCAGCGCTGGTCGGCTCGGCTGTTGTTGGCTCGGTGTGGAATCGAGAACGATCTGAAAATCACCGCCGTCGGCGGCGTTGATCCATTGTCCTGTCTTTTCCACGTATAACGCGAATTCAACGCACGTTACCTTCGGATCAAGCACTAAGTTGATCGGTCCCCACACTGGAAAAGCGCTTCGCATCGCCTTGTCGCCTTCGTAATATTTTGTATTAGGAGGATGCAACTCGGTCGGCAACATTTGCCACGTCTGACCCGTCTCTTCCCGAAGCACACCCCAGTGTAAACTCACGTCTCTCGCCCTCTCCACTCCCTCCGGCGCGTTCGTCATCGTGATGGACACCGTGTGCACTCCCTGCGCATTCGTCTTCGTCTTCGCCAGCAGCGTCGTCCCCGAGCGCCCACCCGCGACGAGCTCGCGCTCGCTCATCCGCCCTTCACTCTCCTCCTTGGTGGCGATGAAACCATCTCGAGCCCGCGCGCGCGTCACCGTTCCACCGCGCGTCCTCGTCGTCGCGCGCCCCGTCCCTCGTCGCGCCGCTCGCCCGTCCCACCTCGTCCTCTCCACCGCGGTCGAGACGCGCGCCCCGGCCGTCGAGAGGACGCGCACCATCCCTCCCGATCGTCCGCGGACGCGCGCGAGACCGACGGATCGATCGAGCCCGTCGGCGTCGACCTCTGACGCGCGCGACCGCGACGACGACGTCGAACGCGCGCGCGCGCATCGTGCCACGCTGTTCGCGCGCGTCGCGCACGAGCGGTACCTGGAGATATTGATGGCGATGAAAACATCAATGTAGAGGATCAGACGCGTGAAAAAGTGCAATGCGGGGGGCGAAAGGTGTCTCCCTCGGGGAAAAGATGGGTACATTTTGAATGGTATATGTAAAAGACGACAGATGGCGGGAGGCGCCATCGGACGGTTGGGGGCTCGTCCGTCAACGGCGCGACGGGAGGGCGCGACGCGCGACGGGAGTCGAGGCGACATGGAGGCGTGCGAGCGGGCGGAGACGGGCGATCGCGCGTGGTTCGCGGCGTTGGACGACGAGGACGCCGGGGAGGGCGGGTCGAAGTTGGTGGAGGCGCTGCGATCGAGAGACGATGACGGGCGAACGGCGTTTCATCGAGCGTGCGCGAGCGGTGCGCGAGGACGCGAGGTGGTGCGATTGGCGCTGGATAGGATGTCGAAAGAGGACGCTAAGCGCGTGGTGAACGCGGCTGACGAGGGAGAGTGGACGCCGTTGCACACGGCGGCCGCTTTGGGGGAGGAGGAGACGTGCGCGTCGCTCTTGGCGAGCGGAGCAAAGACGTCGGCGAGAACGCCCGGAGGACAGACGCCGGGGCACTACGCGGCGAGTAAGGGACGCGTAGAGGTGCTGGAGAAGCTTTTGAGCGCGGATGACGAGTGGTTGACGGCGGAAGACGGTGTGGGTGCGACCCCGTTGCATCGAGCCGCAGCGCGAGGGCAGTTGAAAGTGCTCGACTTCCTGGTTGACGCACACTCGAAAGGCTCGATCGACGTTCCTAAACACGCGTTGGAGACGCGAGATAAGCGTGGACAAACCGCTCTCTTGGTGGCGTGCGAAGCGGGCCAAGAAGAAGCCGTGATTCGATTGGCCAAACACGGAGCAAATATAGATGCGCGAGACGCGGAAAAGAACGGCATTGAAGAGCTCGCTCCAAAACTCGTGAGCGCTTTGCGAGGGATCGTGGCGGAACGCTGAAATGATGGTGAAATTTAGCTACTATCAAACCAACTATTATTAATAAACTTTCTACTTTCCCTATTGCGCAACGCACGATTTCAACCCCGTCGCCAAACCGCCTTCGTCCAAGTTGCGCCCGATAAACACGAGCTTATTCATGACGGCGTCAGGATTCTCTTCGACCGGTCCATCGGTGATCTCGTAAATTTCACGGACCGCTTGCAAAACCCTGCGCTTGTCCGATCCCTTCGTGTATATCAAACCCTTGGCGCGCAAGACATCCGGACCGCTGTCTTCGTGTCGGCGTTCCCACAGAAGATCTTCAAGCCAGGTCTGAAACGCCTCGTTATCTAAAAACCCATTCGTCGCGACACACACCGTGCGAATATCTGAGTTGTGCAAACCGGCATTCGGGGCGTACTTTTCGACCCCTTTGGCCCAAAATCCGCCGCCAGAGGCGAGCACGCTGCTCGGCGGAGCGTCCGCGAAGTCTCCCAAAACCGGTTTCCTGCCGCGACCTCCACCGGTGACGGTGCCTTGATTGAGCACTACTCCCAAATCTACGCTCGAACGCGTCGTCACCGTCACCTCCGCCTCCGCGTTGATGCTTCCGATGCGCGCTTTTATGCGTTCTAAATCTTCCTCGTTAACCAAGTCTGACTTGTTGAGCAAAATGGTGTCCGCGTAAGCAATTTGCAAAGTGGCCTCCTTATTTTCTTCAATCTGCTTCTCAATGTTCGAGGCGTCGACGAGTGTGACGATCGAGTCCAACACCGCCCCATCTTCCTCCACGAGCTCGTCGTCCACCCAGAGCTCGCGAGCCACAGGACCGGGGTCGGCGAGGCCGGTGGTCTCGAGAAGGATTAAGTCGAACTTTTCTCCCATCTCCTTCCGCTTCTCCAACAATCCCTCGATGGTCTGCACTAAGCTCCCCTTCACAGTACAACACACGCATCCGTTGTTCAGTTCGACCCAATCCTCCACCAGTGTCCGGGATTCGATGTCCCCATCGACGCCGTCCTGCTGAACGAGCATCTTCTCAACGCCGAGTTCGGCGCCGAAATCGTTCAGAATGACGGCGATTCTGTACCCATGATCAGCTTTGAGGATATAATTCACTAAGGTTGTCTTTCCACTTCCTAAGAAGCCGGTGATTACGCAGACGCCGACGGGCATGCTCGCGCCTCACACTGGGGATGGGGATGCGCGAACGCGTGGAGAAAGGTGGGCTAGGGTATACGGGGAGATGCATGCGAAGAAAAAATAGTGGAATTCAATATACAGTGTTGCGCGCGCTTCTATTTGCATTTTTGCGTGTTTTGCTACACCATGCGCGGCCGACCACTCAAGTGAACAGTCGAGCCGCATCGATAATGCCCTCCGGCGATGCCGCGTCGACGGGCTTTACAGATTTCATAGGCGTCTTGTCATACATAAATGTGCCCAAAGCCACCTGTAAAAAGGCGTGAGCTGATGAAGAATGGGCGTACTCGTACCACGAGACTGTATTTTCATCTTCGCTCCCGTCCTCGTCGTAATCTTTGTCCTGATTTGAGCGGTTTAACCAACCGAGCGCCAACTTTGCAGCTTCGTATTCAGTTTTCGTGCGCATTCTCTCCAATCTTTCGAGCGTCTGAGTGAGTCCATCGCGTTCTATATCGAGTGACTTTTCAAACTCTTTCAACATCTCGATCCCCAGTTCGCTTTCAACGCGGTCCACGTCGTCCTCGTGCGTCCTCGGTGTGTTCTGTTGATACTTTTTCAAAGCAGTCTGCGTCCTCGTCGTACTTCTCTTCAGGGCCGATAACCGCGCTCGCGCATCACCGACTAATAAATCTAACCACTGCCTGACGCGTTCAATCACCACATCTGCCGACTCTCTCGCTAACATCTCCCCCGTCCGCGCGAGTTCTTCTATTTTCTCCGACGTCGGCGCCTCGGCGCCTCGGGGAGTACACGATGACACATCGGTCGCGTTGCTCGGCCGCCCTCGCTTCGTCGTCGTCGTCGCGCTCTTCTTCACGGAACTTAACGCCACGGTGCGTCGATTCGTCCTGTTCTCCATGGCTCTCCCGCGCTTCTTCGTCGTCGGCGTCCTCCGCTTCGTCGCGATGGTTTGAAATTGAAACGCCGCACCGTCGTCGTCTCGCGCCTCCCTCGCCGCCTCGCACAGGAGGTCCAATCCCCCGCCCGAGCTGAAGTCAACATCGGGAAGCACGGGGATCGGCTTCCGCGTCGACATCGCGCGCGCGTTCGGTCCGTCGACGCGCTCTGGCGGCGTCTGGTCGGCGTCCGTTCGGCGTCCGTTCGGACCGCCGGATACTTTTAAATCTTCTACAGTATGGAAATGAACACCGCGCGGAGATGTGTACGCACTAACGACCCGGAGATGGCGCCCATCGGGTCAGCCGCGGAGGGGAGCGCGTGTCGACACTCGGCCGCGCGCGGCGTCGAATCGGCGCGGCGCGCGCGAGAGCTTCGGTCTCGACGCTCGGGGGTCGCTTTCAAGCGCGTCGATCCGTTCGCGTCTTCCATCGTCAGCGTTTCGGCAATATTCCTTTTCGAAACCAAAAGTCTGTGTAGGACTTGACGACGGTCGCGAGGCGCGATGGGGCTCGGATCGTGGTCTTCGATCGTGGGAAACGTTCTGTTATTCTTCTTGGTGCTAGGTTTGGCGGTGACGGTGGAGTTTGATGAGTTTAAACACTCGCTGCGCAGTAAAGGTCTTTTCATCGGCGTGTTTGCACAGTTCGTGTTTTTGCCGTTATGCAGTTTCGTCATCGCGCGCACGCTTTTACAAGATAAACCCGTACTAGGAATTCCCTTGATCGTCACCGCGAGTTCTCCCGGCGGCTCTTACAGTAACTGGTGGACGAGTTTGTTCAACGGCGATCTTTCGCTGAGCGTGGCCATGACGACCGTGTCGTCCATTCTGAGCATTGGATTTCTACCGCTGAACTTGTTCATTTACATCGAAGGCGCGTATCCGAATGGAACGGCGATCAAGATGAAGTGGGGAGGTTTGTTCGTTGCGATTTCTTTGGTGATTGTGGGGATAGTTTTAGGAATATTTTTGGGAGGGTGGGTGCCGAAGGTGAAAAAAGTTCTGAATATCGGAGGGAATATTTGTGGAGCGTTGCTCGTCTTACTGGGCTTTTTCTTCAGCTCGAACTCATCGTCACCGATATGGAGCCGTGGATGGAAATTCTACGTCGGCCTCACGGTGCCGTGCGTAATGGGTTTGGTAATCAGTTTGGGATTCGCGCGACTCGCACGTTTGGAGATGCCGCAAGCCCTCGCAGTAGCTATTGAAGTGTGCTACCAGAATACCGCCATCGCTTTGGCTGTGATTTTGAGTTCTTTCGAAGATGATCCGTCGTGCAGAACGAGAGGGCAAGCGACTTGCGATATTGTTGGGGAGGCGACGGGCGTGCCTACGTTTTATCAACTCGTGCAAGTGGTCTCGCTTGGCATTTTGTGCTTAATTGCGTGGCACAGAGGCTGGTCGTACGCGCCAAAGGGGACGTCATTGTACGCTGCGATAACGAAAGATTTCCAGCCTCACCACGGAGATACAATAGAGGTGATACAAGAGAATGGTGCGCCGGAACGAGACATGGAACAAATAGGCGAAGCGAATTTGTAGCGAATAGTCGAAGCGAAAAATTATGATTGGTACTTGTAGTCTAAATATCAGCTAATTGCGGGTAATCGCTTTTTACGATGCGATGGGCCTGTATGCAGCCCTTGTATTTTCCGAACGTGCGCTTTACCATGATGAAGACCCAGTCACTCTTTGCACCAACTCTGTCGGTGACCTGGACGTCCACGCGCGTCCGACCGTCTTCCATCGTTGACACGGAGAGAATTTCATGTCCCTTGTTGCCGATGAAAGCATCGTAATTACTCATCGCTTTACCCAGGAAGTGGTCAAAATGATACACTGCGACGAGAAAAACGCGTCAGTCAGTAATGTTATCTCGTCGCGGTCAAACTCACGTACTGTCGCTCGACCAGCCAAAGAATCGAGATCGTTCCATGTTCCCGTGCTCAACAGCGTACTCCCACAAAACTTGAATACCATGCTGCATCCTCGGCACATCGTTATCACGCATGGCGAACAAAATACAGTCGACGGCGTCTTCAATGGTCTGCATTTCGTGCGGATAAACAAGCGGGCCCGGAACGTTTTGTGGGTTCCGACATATCCCCAAGCATTTGCTGCCGTTCTCCTTCACGCGCGCTTCGCGACAGAATGGACACTCTTCACTCGTCGGTTTGAACGCTCTGCGGTCGATCACTTGCATGAGGATCTCCTCCGCCGAAGCCATCGTTCCGGGTAAGTAACCGCTTTGCGCATTCGTTGGGTTGTCGTTCGATGCGCTCGAGCAGCATCGCGCGGAACGCGCGGGACGACACCACGAGCCAGAGCTTCTCGTCGTCGTCGGCGACGTGGGCTTCGCCGCGCGTTGCGACGAGACAGTCGCGGGCGAGGTGACGGCGCGAGACATCACAGAGGCGAGGTTTGGGGTGCAAACAAACAGATGAATGATCAAAATGTCAATGTGATTGCGCGAACGAAGATTGAAACGAAATCGATATCAGAATAATCAGCTCGCGACTTGTGGCGTTTCTTCTCCCTTGTCGCCCTTGGCATGCTGAACGATTTCGGCGATGACGGGCAAGAGGCTCAAAACGACGATACCGGCGACGGCGAGCGCGAAGTTCTCCTGCACCGCGGGGATGGCACCGAAAAAGTAACCCAAACCCATGAAGCTGGCAATCCATAACGCTCCACCGAGGAGGTTGTAGAAGATGAACTTGGAGTAGTTCATGTGCGCGACGCCGGCGATGAAAGGCGCGAACGTGCGCACGATGACAAAGAATCGAGCCAAAACCACGGTCTTACCACCGTACTGATCGTAGAATTTTCTCGTCTTGTCGATGTATTCCGGAGGAAAAACCTTCGGATGAGTCTCCATAAAATTGGACCCGACGAAGGATCCGATGGAGTAGTTGACCGTGTCCCCGAGCACCGCCGCCGCGAACAAGAGCGCGCACGTGAGCGGAAAGTTCACCACGCCCAACGCACCGAGCGCACCGGTGGCAAACAAGAGCGAATCTCCCGGTAAGAACGGCGTCACGACGAATCCAGTCTCCGCGAACACGATCGCGAACAAGATTCCGTACGCCATCTTACCCTGCGACACGAATAACTCGGCGAGGTGCTTGTCCAGGTGCATCACCCACGACAACGCCTTCGCCAACACACTCTCCCCGCCCGTCGCGCTCGCCGCCGCGCTCGCCTTAGCCGCCAACGCACCTTCCGGCATCACCATCGCCGTCACCGCCATCGCGCACGCCGCGAACGCGCACACTCGCAGCGCCTTCCCCGCGCCTCCGCCAACCCTCGCGCGCGTCGTCCCCGCGTCGTCCGATTTCCCCGCGCCGACGACGACGTCTCGCGTCGACGTCTCCGACACCCGAGTCCGCCTCGCGCACCCACTCGCGCGCGTCTTCATCGCGAACACCGCTCGCGTCGACCCCGCGCCCGCCGCCGCCCTCGTCGTCGCCACCATCGCGCCCGCCGTCGCCCGCCTCGTCCCCATCGCGCGCGTCCTCATCGCGCGACGTCCCACCGCCTCCGCGCCCGTCCCCGCCCTCGTCGCCGCCCTCGTCGTCGTCATCGTCATCATCCCCGTCGTCGCGGTCGTCCCGGACGTCGTCCTCGTCCTCGCGCGCGCGCGTCCGTCGTCGTCGTCGCCGTCGCCGCCGCGGGGTCGTCGTCGCGCGCGCGACCGGTCGCGTACACACATAGAGATATGGGGGTTTCACTACGACAAGAATACACGTATAAAGATACGATTCAAGCGATGCGGACCCGACACGGTTCGAACCGCGACGCGACAGCCGCGCGAGACGTCGACGCGCGGGGACGACGCGCGCGCGTTCGTCCTCGTCCTCGATCGCTCGATCGGTCGGTCGTTCGGTCGGTCGTTCGGTCGTTCGGTCGTTCGGTCGGTCGTCGGCGCGATGCGCGTCGCGACGACGCCGCGACCGTCGTTTTCATCGGCATCGATGCCGACGCCGCGCGCGAGGACGACGCGGACGATGCCGACGCCGCGCGCGCGCGCGAGGCGAGCGAACGAGGAGGAGGAGGAGGAGGAGGAAAAGGATGGCAAAGGGAAGACTCGACGCGCGGCGAGCGCGCGCGGTGAGGCGAGACGGGCGGCGAGAGAGAGGCGGAGAGGTGAGAGGACGGCGCGCGCGTCGACGCGAGGACGC
>CEUV01056499.1_pt1 | contig 26066 bp, 20 predicted proteins | sample 356401 | NCBI WGS metagenome assembly CEUV01 (sample SAMEA2622710, study PRJEB7988) | marine metagenome | isolation source: saline water (ENVO:00002010), including
CGACACCGGAAGAGCGCGCAATCTTAGCTGACATCGATTCGATCAAAGATTAACTCACGTACATACATAATACAAAACACCCCTCGACTATCTTCTATCCCCACACGATCGGTATCTCCGGATGCCGCGCCGCGTGTCCCGGTGCAATCTCTCGCAACCACTTGTCGTACGACCACTCGTCCTCGTCGTGCGGGACCCGGCGAAGGTTCTCCGTGCTCATTCTTCGCGCGCCGTCCGCGAAATAACATATGCTCAGCGCGTAGCGCGGTGCCGAATCCTCGGGCTGCGGCGGACTCCAGTGCAACGTCCATCCGTGATGTGCCGTCAAGTCACCCAAATCGAGCTCCTCGTACGTCTCGATTTCGTACCCTCTCGCTTCCAAATCTTCCATGCCTTCGAGCGTCCGCCAATACGGCAGCGCGAAGTCTCTGTGCGAACGACTCGCGAAATGTAACGCCGCGTCCTCTTCATCGAGCGATCTCAAGGGAATCCACAACGTGATGAATTCGTTCGTATCGAGCGGAACCATGTTCAGGTCGCTGTGCCAATTCGTCTCCGCCATGCCCGGTTCCTTGACGAAGACGCACGACTGGTAAATGCGCGCCTTTTCGCACCCCATTAGATCCGCCGCGATCTTCGCGAACCTCTTGCTCATGATGAACTCGCGCGCGGCGCTTTTTCCGTCTCTGTGTAGGTTGAACGTTTGCAAAAAACCAACCTCCTCTTGCGAATGCTTTTTGAGCGCGCGCTTGGCGTCCTCGACGTCGCTCAACGCATTCGCGTTCACTCCCGGACAAAGCACCGACACGCGATGTCTGTACGCCTCGAGTCGTTTCGCCATGATCTCACGCGTGCACGCTCGCACCATGGGAATCATATCCATCGCGTCCACGGCGTTTCGAACGCACGTGTGTCCCTCGCGCTCGTACCGAAGCGTCTCCTCCGGCGTTACCCTCCTCGCGTCGTCGAACAGTGTCGTCGTGCCTCGGCACGCGTCGTCGAACGTGCCGCGCGCGGACGACACCGCGCGCAAACTCTCTCGCACGCGCACCTCGCGCTCCTCTCGCGGCGCCACCGACGCGCGCTTTTCGCGCGGAAATTCACGTTCGGCGCCGCCGGTGCGCTTTTCGTGTTGGTCATCGTCGCGCCGTCGCTGACGTCCCTGCGCCGGAGGTTTCGCCCAATCCGGCGGCTCGCCGCGTCCTTTTCGCGCGCCTCGTCCACCGCGTCCGCCTCGTCCACCGCGCGCCGACCGCGCGGCGGCGCCGACCGGGACGGTGACGCCGCGCATCGACGTGTGCGGACGACGCCGACGGAGCGGCCATGGAAACTATATGTGCGTTGCGTTACAGTTTCTACGTGACTATCTCTAATTGTTTGTCCTGTACTCTTTCGTTTACTCCTCCCAGCTCAGACGTGTTCGGACACGCTCGAGTGCATGGATGAGGACGCATCCTCGTCGTCGTCGCCGCCGTCGTCGTCGGGCTCGTCGGGCGCGGCGAACAGGGCGACGGCGCTTTCGTTCCAACGAACGCCGCTCATCGAGTGAACCACCCCCCACACGTACGGAATCAAGAAGTAAGGCGTGTTCGTGTCGTCCTCGACATACTCAAATCGCATGGGATGAAATCCGTGCATCGAACAGTTTCGTTCGCACTCCACGCCCGTCGTCTTTTGCGGGCTCGCCGTGAGTCGGTTTTCAGAGATGACGCGTTTGAGTTTGTCCACCGACATCGGACTGTCTTTTTGCTCGACGCGCACCGACTCGATGGCGTTTTGATAGTGCTCCAACACGCACTCGATGTTTTGCACGTACTCTGCGAACATCGCGTGCGTTCGATACGCCCCGAGTACATCCTCTCGGTGAATGAGCGCGTAGACGATTTCCGGATTGTTTCCGAGCGAATCGAGATCCGTCACGAGACAGTTGAGAATTTCAAACACGACCCGAATCAAATCCTCGTACACGTCCAACTCGTTCTCTCCGCCTTTGTGGCCGAGCGCGTCGGTCGAATTCGCCCTAACGCGTTTCGCCTTGGCGTATCGCTTTGTAAACAACGCCAAGACGTTGACCAATCGCTGCGCGGCGTATCCGGAGACGTCTCGAGCGACGCACGCCATGTTGGCGATGACGCCCAGCGCGTGTAACGTCTTGGACACGTGCATCGTCTTGGAGGCGTCGTATGTCACCTCGCGCGAGAGAATGATGAAGATTAAACTTCCCAGCGAACACTCGGAGATGATGCGCTCCTTGTACCAATTCGTCGACCCGCTCGGATGAACGTTGACGGCGCGAACGAAACGCTCGTTTTGCGAGAGAATCAACAGCGAGGCGACGATGAGTTGCGATGCGTGCCCACCGCGGTGCTCTCGCGCGTGGTACAAGTCTCTGAGCAAGTGTCGAACAAACTGCGGGAGATCGTCGCTCTTGGCGACGTGCGAGACGAAACGCGCGCTCGACGAGAGCATCGCGTACGAGAGCAACAAGCCCGCGTCCGAGGGAAGAGTCGCGCGAATCGCCGCGAACAGTTCGGTAAAGTTGACCAAACACGCCTTTCGCTTACTCGCTGGCACCGAATCTCGCGTCGAGACGTCCTTCATCTCGCTCACCGCCCGACGAAAAGGATTCTCAGAGGCGGCGCCGAAGGCGCCGTGCGTGCAGAGGGCGAGAAAGAGATTGACGCACTCGCTCGCGAGCGGAGACGTGACGGCGTACGAATGCTTGACCACAGATCTTTGCGTCGTCGCGCGCGATCCTCGACTCGTCTTCTCGCGCGAGGACGCAAACAGGAACCCAAAAAACGCGCCACCGCGTCCCTCGCCAGAGGTTCGCGTCGACGCCTCCGTCGACGCGTTCGCCGACCCCTCGTGAATGTCGCCGCTGTTGGAAGGTCTCTGTATGAAGAGCCGCGCCAACGCGCACATAAACGACCCGACGAGCGCGCCGTCCGTCGTGGCGATGGCCAATAGCCGTCGCGCGAGCGGATGGCCGTTCTCACGTCCCTCGATGTCGTCCAAATCGAACGCCAACTGCGACGACGTCGCGACGAGCAAAAAGCGCACGCACGCCGCGTGTAACGCCATTGTTTGCGACGTCACGTGTTTATTGGACACAATCTCCATGCACGCGCGCAATAAATCGTCGAACGGTGACGTCATCGTTCGTTCGCCACCCGCGTCTCCGTTCGTTTCCCACCTCGCGTCTCGCGAAAACGTCGCGTCGAGCGCGCGCAATCGCTCGCTTCGCCTCCCACCCAGCGTTCCGACGCCGAGCCCTTCCCCGTCGTTCTCGCTCGCAAACTCCATGAAATGCTTGACGAACATCGTCGTCAACACCGTGACGTTTATCGCGCTCACCGGCGTCGTCCGCGCGTTTCCGCTCGCCACGCGCAGCTGTCTCGCCGCGTGTCTCGCCAGTTTATACAATCCTCCGCGTCGTCCATCCTTCGCGTACATCGCCTCCGCGAACGGTCGCGTCAACGCATCCAACGCCACCCCGCTCGTCCCCGTCAACGGTTCGCTCACCGCGTTTCCAATCTCGTACCAAAACACGTCGTCCCGCGCCGGCGTCTCGCGTCGACTCGCGCACAGCGTCTTCAAACACCTTCGAAGTTCACCGTGACTCGTCGCGGACGCGGACGCGGACGCGGACGCGGACGCGGACGCACCGCGCACGCGCGCGCGCACCTCCTCTTCCTCCTCCTCCTCCTCCTCCTCCTCACGCACGCGCGCGCGCGCCTCCGACCCCGCCCCCCCGTCCTCCTCGTCGCCCGCACGATGACGACTCGGTCGGTGACGCGACGGTCTCTCGTCTCCCGTCTCCTCCTCCTCGGTCTCGTCGTCGTCGCGTCCGACGACGAATGCGCGCGCGCCTCGAGGCGTGGACGCGTGCGCGCCCATCCGTCTCCACCGACCGTCGTCGTCGTCGTCTGACGCGGTCGTGTCGGTCGTGCGTGCGCGTGCGTACTATGGGATAGAGACACGATTCATGACGATTCATGACTCGAGAATGTGTCCCTCGTCAGTGCACACGATGCGACGCATCGCATCGCGCGCGCGCGCACTGACGAACGACACTGCGCGCGCGACTCGCTCGCGCGACGACGAGGGGACGCGTGGGGCGAACGGGACCGCGCGCGACCGGCGTCGTCGTCGTCGTCGACGGAGGCGTCCGAGACGCGCGAACGCGTCGTCCCATTCGGGGAGGATTTATTCGCGCGAGGTGGTGAACGGAGACGACGGACCGACCGGCGCGGAATCGGTCGCATGACGCCGGATGAGGCGCGCGCGCGCGCGGAACGCGCGGTGTGCGCGATGGTGAGCTCGAGCGCGACGTTCGCGGCGATGGCGTGGACGACGCAGCGTCTGGGGTTGGTGCTGGGGGTGGGATGCTACGCGCCGTTGGCGGGAGGCGCGGCGAGCGCGGCGAGCGTGGGCGCGGCGAGCGCGTGCGCGGGCGCGGTGGCGAGAGGGGTGACGAGGGCGCGCGAGGGGAACGGTGATAAACGACGACAGCGTGGGGGGAGACGATCTCGAGCGGGGACGATCTGGACGCCGTTCGGGGAATTGGATGAAGACGAGGCGACGCGGGACGTCGGCGTCGGCGTGGCGACGTTCGCGGCGTTGGCCAGAGGAAATCTTGGGAGGATACTCCCGAGCGACGTCTCGAGGGTCGGAGCGAACGCGAAGAGAAGCGTGGCGGCGAGAGGGAGCGATTACGCGAGCGAAAAGCAAAAGCGCACGCTCCAACGTTGGTTTACCAGGGACGGATGTCATCACTGCGGAAGCACGCGAGGCAAAGTCATCGGCGACCACATGCCTCCGAATAAGATGGCGTTCGGAAGCGGCGCGCGCGCGGCGGCGAACCGTCGCGCGTCCACTTTACGCCGCGCCTTCAATTTCATCAGAGGCGTCCCGCTTCAACGTTTCTATCCCCAGTGCGAATCGTGTTCCGCGCTCCAGAGCGTCGCCGTGCGCTCGGGCGCCGTCAGACTCGTGACCCACTCCGTCGGCGTGCGATACGCCGTCATCGCCGGCGCCGTCGTCGGCGCCGCCACCCTCCACTACGACGACGTCAAGGCTCGCGTCGATGACGTCGTCGACCGCGCGCGGCGCGTCCTTCGCGATTAGGTAGAAAGTTAGAGAGAGAAGGACAGAGAAGACAAAAAAAATTGTCCCCGCGCGCCGACCGCCGCCGTCCCCGCACTCGCGCGCGCGCCGTCGACGTCGCCGTCCGCCTCCATGGTGGCTCCCGGATGGCAGAATAAGAAGAAGAAGACGCTCAAGGCGCGCGACTCGAAGAACGCTCACGCGCTCAAGGTGAAGCGCGGCGCCAAGGCGAGGCACGACGCGGCGAAAAAGCGCGTCAGTGGGGCGGCGCGCACGGGCAAGGCGAGGCGGAAAGCGCTTCGAAACGAACGACGGGCGGCGAGGAACGCGATGGACGACGAGGCGAAGAAGGCGAGCATGGAAAACGGTGGAGATGTCGTCATGGAGTGAGCGCGCGCGTCGTCCTCGCCGAATTCGTGCGCGGAGAGTGTGTACTTGTAGTGAAAAAAAGAGCAAACATTCCTTGCGTCGCGCATTCGAAGAGGATTGAGAGGACGGAGTGAAAGAATGTGTGTGATTATTATGTGGAGAATTATTACTCGCTCGCTCGCTCGGTCACCTCGTGGTCGCCTCGACGGGACGCGTGGAAGAAGTGGCCGGCGTACATCGAAAACCGCGGGCGGCTAAAACGTCTTCGAAGAAAGCCGCGGCGGCGTTTAGACGATTTCTGGTGTCACGCTGTCGCCGTCGTCCGAGTCTGAAGACTTGGATTCGGCGGCGGCTTGTGCAGTCATGAGCTTGAACACGCGGCTCGCGAAGACGGACGGCTTCTCGATGGAGAAACCAGACGTCAAGAGGGCGGTGTCGAACAACAATTGGCAGGTGTCCGTCGCCTCAGCGGCGCCGGATTCCTTCAACTTTTTCAACTGCGCGATGACGGGAGAGGACGGGTTGATCTCCATCGTCTTCTTCCCTTTCATGTAATCTTGCGCGCGGTTGTCGCCCATCGCTTGCGCTTTCATGATGCGCTCCATGTTCGCGGACCAACCGAATTTGGAGGTGACCAAGACGCACGGCGTGTCGGTGAGACGGTTGGACACCTCAACCTTTTCGACTTGTTCACCGAGCGACGTCTTCATCCACTCGGTGAGGTCCTTATACTCCTCCGCGAGCGCCTCGCGAGCGGTCTTGTCGGTATCGTCCTCCTCACCGAGATCGAGCGCTTCCTTGGAGGCGTCGACCAACGGTTTTTCCTTGAACGTCGCCAAGTTGGCCATGGCGACTTCGTCGATGGGATCGAGCAGATACAAAACTTCAAAACCCTTTTGCTTGAGCTTTTCGAGGAACGGAGACGCCTCGGCCGCGTCCTTGTTATCGGCTGCGACGAAATAGATGCTGTTTTGACCCTCTGGCATGTCGTTCACGTACTCGTCCAAGCTTCGAAGGGCGCCCTCGTCGCCGCTCTTGGAGGTGGTAAATCGCAAGAGCTCAGCCAAATCCTTACGGTTGTCGGCGTCTTCGATGACGCCGAGCTTTAGGTTGCGGCCAAAGTTATCCCAGAAGGTGTCGTACTCGTCATTGTCGCGCCCGGCGATCTCGCGAAGCATGTCGAACGTCTTGCGAATCAAACGCTTGCGAATGATTCGGACGACGCGCGACTCTTGCAGAATTTCACGAGACACGTTGAGCGGCAAGTCGGAGGAATCGACGACGCCGCGGACAAAGGTGAGGTACCGCGGCAAGAGAGACTCGTCAAACTCGTCGGAGATGAAGACGCGACGAACGAAGAGCTTGATCGCCCTGGACTTGGCCATCATGTCTTGTTGTTCGAACGGCGCCATGCCCGGGACGAACAAGAGGGAGCGAAACTCGATATCGCCCTCGACGGCGAAGTGCGAGTGCGCGAGCGGATCGAGGAATTCCTTGAACGTGGATTTGAAGAACTCGTTGTACGATTCCTCCTCGACGTCCTTGGGCGATCGAACCCAGATGGGCTTATCGTTGTTCGCCGTCGTCCACTCCTCGACTTGCTCGAATTCCTTCTTGGTCACCGGTTTGGGTTCGGGTTCGGAGAATTCCTCACCCTTGGCCTCGGCCGCTATCTTCTTCTTTTCCCACGCCTCCTTGAGGGCAGAGGTCGCTTCCTTGTCCTCGACGACCTTTTCCTTGGTCGTATTCGCCCAGACGTCGATCGGGAAAGAGATGAATTCGCTGTACGTCTTGACGAGAGAGGAGAGCTTGTCCCCCGTGGCGAACTCTTCGCATCCCTCCTTGAGGTGCAAGACAATCTTAGTGCCTCTCGCGAGGGTCTCGTCGCTCTCCCTGATGGTGTACGAACTGGCGTTGATCTCGGATTCCCAGATCCACGTCTTATCGTCCCCATTCGCCGCCTTGGAGTACACCGTAATCTTATCCGCCACCAAAAACGCCGAATAAAAACCGACGCCGAATTTACCAATCAAGTTTTCCCCGTCGCTCTGACTCTTCAACATTTCCATAAACTTGGCCGTGCCCGATCGCGCGATGGTACCGAGCGACGACACGAGATCCTCTTTGCTCATACCGATTCCACTGTCCTCGATCGTGAGCGTCTTCGATTCGGGATCACCCTTAATCTTAATCTTCAACTCTTCGTCGCCGCCCATGACGCTCGCGTCGGACAACGCCGAGAATCGCAATTTATCGCACGCATCGCTCGCGTTGGACACGAGTTCGCGCAAAAACACATCTTTATTGCTGTACAAAGAGTTGACGATCAAATCCATCAATCGGTGCACCTGCGAGCGTCGTGAAAGCGTCACAGAGTCCATCCGTCAGTCTTCGGAAGAAGAGCGCGTCTTCTTCACCCTTCTTCCGTCGCGCGCAATGAAAGAAATGCGTGCGTGAATGCGCGTCCCTCGCGTTCGTTCGTTCGTTCGTTCGTTCGTTCGTTCATCCATCGCGCGTCTCGCGACGACCCACGCACCTCCGCTTGGTACTCAAACGTCTCCTCGTTCGCCGCCACCGCGCGAACCGTCGCTCGACCTCGTCGTCTCGACGTCACCGCCGCCACTCGGGACGACGATGTCATCGACGTCGTTCGTCCCTTACGCATCCTCGTTCGCGTCGTCGGTGCGGTCATCGGTGCGATCATCGGTGCGGTCACCATGGCCGCGGTCATCGTCCGCGTCGTCGTCGCGCGTCGCGCGCGCGTCGTCGTCTCCCTCCCTCTCGTCGTCGTCGTCTCCCTCAAGTCGTCGTCGCGCGCGGCGGGGCGTCCTCCACCCTAAACCCTCCACCCTCCTAAACCCTAAACCCTCAACCCTCCCCGATGAGATGAGATGAGATTGATTCGCCGGACGCGCGTCATCCATCGTCCGTCTCGAACGGGCGCGTCGGTGGACGACGGGGGACGGTGGACGGTGAGGCGTCGAGAGAGACGATGTCGCTCGACGGTGGAGGGTTCCGAGGCGCGCCCGCGACGGCGGTGGTGACGGCGGTGACGGTGATGGCGTCGACGATGGCGAGAATGTCGAGCGCGAGGTGGACGAGCGTCGAGGCGTGGGCGATCGAGACGTCGACGGAAAGGGGGAGCGCGCATCGCGCGTGGGCGACGCTCGCGCGCGCGTTCGGGTTTTGCGCGTCGACGGGGGAGTTTTTAGTGGGGACGAGTCTGCTCTCGAGCGTCGGGACGCGCGCGGAGCGCGCGAGCGGGACGCGACGGTTTCTGGGCGTGCTCGCGGCGTTGATGGTGGTGAGCGTCGTCGTGAATTGGACGCTCGGTGTGGACGCCAAAAAGGACGCGTGCGGACCGTTCGCGTTGGTTTTTGGGTTGTTGCGGGTGTACGCGACGGAGACGCCGTCGGCGCCGACGCGAGATGACGCGCGAGGATTCGTCATCACGGATATGATGGTGAAATATTTCGGCGCGTGCGTGCTCGCGGCGTCGAATCGTGGACGATCGATGCGCGCGGCGCTCGTGGGAACGTTCGCGGGGTACGTGGTGACGGACGGTATAGGGACGACGCACGAGGCGTTGACGTTGACGTCGCCTCGATGGTGGCCGCGACGACGGTCGAGACCCATCGTGCGCATGCGCGCGCGCGCACCGCTCGCGAGCGCGAACGACGCGGGAGGTCTCGTACCTCCAAGCGAGGAAAACGTTCGCGTGCTCACGAGCATGGGTTTTGACGAGGCGGCGGCGCGTCGCGCGTTGCAGAGAGCCAACGACGACGTACAGCGAGCGAGCGACTTCTTGCTCTCCGGATGACGACGCCTCCGGCGAATGGATCGACCGCGTTCGACCGCGTAGCTCATAGCGCCCGCATTAGATTAGTTGTAAATAGTATGAACGTTCGTTCGATGAATCGGTACTGATGTTACAAAGGAATAGCCTCTCTCTTCTCTCCCGTTAAAACTGCGCGATTCTGGGCAACAGAGACGGCAACGCCGCGTGTCGTCTGTGATTCCCCGTGAGCGCTAATCCTCGCGTCTCGATCGCCGCCCCCGCTCGCACGCTCTCGCAACACGTCTTCACCTCCGTCTCCACCCCGCTCACCGCGAACGTCGTCCCCTCCCCGCTCACGAGTTCGAGTTCTTGCCCAGTGCCGCGCTCTGTGTGCACGCCCTGTCGCTGCTTGTGTTTGGGCGTCTTCGTGCACACGACGAACAGGCGTCCTCGGCGTCGCACGATGCGACACGCCTCGCACAGTTTCTTTATGGACGTGCGAACCTGTTCGCGCGGTGCGTCGTCGTCGCGTCGGTCGTCCGTCGTCAGTCGCTCGTTCGGGCGCTCGGGGCGTAGGTTTGCGCGCGCGCGTCTTCGTCGTCGTCTCGCGTCGCGCCGCGCGCGTTCGGCGACGCAGTGTCGCCGCAGTCGCGAGAAACGCACCTTCATGGTCGACTCGTCGTCTCCGTCGGTCGCTCGTCGGTCGCGTCGTCGAGTGACGCGCGGCGCCCCGATTTTTGATGTCGCGCGCGCGGTCGACATTCATTCGAGCGCGTCATTCGTCGGCGCGCGAGGGACGGACCGACGACCGCGGCGTCGGCGGCGCGTCGAATGGGTGAATGGGCCACGAGAATGTGTTTCACTGCGAGAAACATCTCAACGACGCGCTGCACAACCCGCCGAGGAAGCGGAGAACTCACACGATGATGGAAATCGCGGTGGCGTCTCGAATGTTGGGACGCGCGGACGATGGATTGACGCGCGATCGAGCGATGCGCGCGGAGGCACCGCGCGCGAGGGCGACGAATGCGTTGGCGTCGAACGTGCGCGTCGTCGACGGTGCGGTGGTTCGCGTAGACGAGACGACGACGGCGCGAGGGGCGAGCGGCGCGGTGTCTTCGAAAAGTTTGGCGGCGAGCGGCGCGTTGGGTCGCAAGGCGAAGCGGAGGAAAGGTTTATCCGAAGATAACAGGTGGCGTACGATGGATAGGATTGAAAACGGTGGAACCGCGGGCGGTGACGCGCTGCGAGAGGCTCGTCGAGCGGTGTTGGGTCTTTCGAGACGCGCCGCCGTCGCGGAGGACGAGGACGGACCGGTCGTCGTTCCGGCTGAGGATTTGTCGTTCGTCGATGGATGGGCGGTGGGAAAGACGGAGAAGACTCCGAAATTGATCGACGAGGATGCGCGTCCGACGCTCGAAGATGAGCGCGTCATGACAGTGAAACCGTCGCAGGTGACAATCGGGCGAAAAGAGCGCAAAAATCGTTCCAAATCGTCTCCGGCGGCGTGTGGTGAAGGCGCGCTCTCCTTTGACGTCGACGAGTGAATCGACGAGTGAATCGTGGTGTTGTAAACTGTATTAGGGAAACGTAAAGTAGAGTTTGAAACATGGCTTGATGTTGTTACATTATGACGCATTCTGATTCCGGCGTGGCATTCCCGGTGCGTTGCGCCGCCGCCGCCGCAGATGCGTCTCGTGAATTCCGATACGACTCCGGCGCTTTGAAACTTTCGTGTGCGGCGCTCACATCACCGCCCGATTGTTTCGACACAGGCTTTGGCGACTGAGTTCGCCGTCCCGCGTCTTGGGGCTCCGACTTCGGCGGCGGCGCAGGAGAGTTCGTGACCGACCGTATTGCCACCGCTTCTTCCCTCGCTCGCGGTTCGACGTCTCTCGTTTCCTTCACGGATGCATCTCTATCTAATTCTTCGACTTGTAAAACTTTACACTTTTCCATCGCCGCTTCGATGAGTTGTACCACCTCTGGTTCTCTCGCCGGCGAGTCGCACTTCGAAGACGCGGTGCTCATCTCTTCCTTCACCTCGGACATCGGCGGTCGAACGCTCGCCGTCGCGTCACTCGATGACGATGGATTAGCGCTCTCCAGTTTCGCATCCTCCGCGACCTCTTCCTGCGTTCGCTCTTCCTCATCAATCATTTTCAAAAAATCGAGCCTCGTCGCGTCAGCGTCCACTCGTCCCCTGTTTCGCGCCGACGCGCTCACACCGTCGTCTGCGCGAGCGAGCGTCACGGGCGTGTTCGGCATGGACTTTGCCCGTCTCTGCGCTTCCAATCTCGATCGAGCGCTGCTCACGCGCGAGAACGCCGCCTCCGTGGCGCGCCCAATCTCGTCGAGTGCTACCACCTCTGGGACACTCGTCCCGCGAGTCTTCGCCATCGGCGACGAGCGCGCGGATTGCGACATCGCGCCGTTCGGAGACTCGCACGCGCGTTCTACTCGGCCGCTTGATCGAGCTCACCGTCGCTTGCGCGCTTCGAGCTCGGCGTTCGCGCGTTCTAATTCGCGCTCCGCACGATGGGACAGATACAGCAAGCCCGTGGGTAAAACGCACAACGCGAGGAGCGCGAGGACTCGATGTTCGAGGACAAAGTCTCTGAGAGCGTCTCTCAGTGGTTTCAGCACTTGATCCAAGCTCGAGTGCAAGAGCTCGAATTCCATGCCGTGGGCGCGCTCTGAGGAGCGAGACGCGGTGAACGTCGACGAGTCGCTCCACGACGGAACCGACGAGAAGGATTACATAGAGAAATGAATGATAAATCTATAGCTTGCTCATCATCACGGGCGCATCGAGTCGAACCGCCGCCGCGGGAAGCACCTTGTACGGATTCATGATGCCATACGGGTCGAGCGCGCGTTTCATCGTCGCCATGAGTTTGACGGCAGCGCGGTCCTTGCTGTAATGAATCTCTTCGGCTTTCATCACCCCTAAACCGTGTTCAGCGCTCACACTACCCTTTTCGTCGCGCGTGTACTCGTACACGAACGGTTCGATGGCGTTCGCGAGCGCATCGTTGTACTCGGCGCAGGATACGTTGAGATGTAAATTTCCGTCGCCCAAGTGACCGTAACCCAACACTTTCACGGATGCGCCAAACATCGGATCGAGTCGCTCGCGTAACGTCGTGACCAAGTTGTACATTCGAGCCGTCGGTAGAGACACGTCGTATTTGTACACCGCTCCCGCGTGCTTGAGCGCCACCGAGATACGTTCACGCAGCGTCCAGAGTGCAAACGCGTGCTTCTCATCCCTTCCGACGACGCCGTCCACCACGACGCGACGCTCCTTGACGAGTTTTAAGAAACTCTTTAATTTTTCGTTATCGTGGGTGGCGACGCTTCCGCTCGTCTCGACGACGACGTAAAAGGCGCACGGTTTTCCCGGAAGCGGATCGCGCGTCCCTTTGAGTTGCGCCAATACTAAATCCAAACTCTCCTTGTCGAAGAACTCAAACGCGCTCAGTATCTCACCTAACCGAGCGCGCGCCAGCTTTAACATCTCCACGCACTGCACGAACGTCTTCAATCCGAACAAGGCAACGTTTACGCTCAGAGGAGCGCGCGGCGTCATGATGGCCACTTTTGTCACCACGCCGAGCGTTCCCTCCGCGCCGATGAAAATTTGTTTTAAATCGTACCCGGTGTTATCCTTTCTCAGCGTGCGAATGAGATCCAAGATATCCCCATTTGGCAACACCACCTCCAACCCCAACACGCTCCCTCTCAGACTCCCGTATCGCAACAGGCGCAACCCGCCCGCGTTGGTCGACACGCACCCTCCCATCTGACACTTCCCCTTGGCGCCTAAATCCAGCGGCACCGTCATCCCTCTCGCGCGCACCGCGCTCTCCAACTCCTCCAACACCACTCCGCTCTCACACACCGCGCACCCGGCGTCCTCATCGATCGTAATGATCCTCTTCATGAGTTCGCACGACACCACCACCTCGTCCCTCGTCGGCGTCGCCCCGCCCACGAGTCCCGTGTTCCCTCCCTGCGGCACCACCGCGAGTCGTCGACGCCAGCACCGACGCAGAACGTTACTCACCTCCTCCGCGTCTCTCGGAAGCACCACGACCGCGGCGTCGCCGACGTATTTGTTCATCCAATCCGAGTTATATTTCGCCTTGGCCTCGCGCGTCGTCAACACGCGCGCGTCGTCTCCGCCCAACGCGTCCACGAACGCGCGCACGTCGTCGGCGTCGACGGAGGCGAACGGCCACGATCGCCTCGACGGTATCGGCGACATATCGCTCGGTCGGACGACGCGCGCGCGGAGTGGCGAGCGCGACAGTGCGCGACGCGCCTCAACTAACTTTTTCAACCTTTACCCTCGGGGCGATGAGCCGGGGCGAGCTCGTCGACGCGGCGACGCAGGTGGCGGGGAATCACGCGCACGGGCGCATGGCGAAGCAGTCCAAGTGCGGTGCGTGGTTTTATAAGCCGCACGTCGGGGACGCGCGAAGCGAGACGGAGTTGACGTTTTACGCGGAGGTGCACCGATCGGCGCGACTGTCGGATAGCGCGAACGCGGAGGAGGCGGTGGAGGTGGAGCAGGCGGTGATGCTGAAGAGCGGGGGTGAAGGCGGTGCGGTGGTGGACGATGTGGATGCGCTGCGAGCGTTCGTTCGTCAGCGGATACCGGTGTGTCCCGCGGTGTCGACGTCGAGATGGGACGACGAGTTGGAGGTCGAGGGATACCTTCGTTTGGCGAATCTCACGCGAGGGTACGAGCGACCGTGCGTGATAGACTTGAAGATAGGCGTGCGCACGTGGGACGCGCTGCACTCGACGACGTACGCGGAGAAGCGGACGAAATCGGAGGCGGGGACGACGCACGAGAGTTTGGGTTTTAAAGTGTGCGGGGCGCAGACGTACGACGGACGCGGTGCGTTGAAGCGATTGACGAGGGAGGAGTGTAAACAGATACGAATGAGCGACGACTTGACGAAGGAGACGTTGCTTGAGTTCGTGCGCGATCCTGTCACCGGTGAGGCGAACACTTGGTTTTGGCCGGCGCTCATCTCGCAACTGCTCGCCGAGCCGCTGCGAGAGCTCCCGTATCGTTTGGTCGGGACGTCGCTGCTCGTAGTCTATGAGAGTGGTAAATTAAAGCGTTCTGGCGTCGCGCCCTGTCAAGATGAGTGGAACGGATTCTGTGCGAAGGAGACGAAGCTGGAGGCACGCTACATTGATTTTTGCCACGCAGTGCTGAAACCGGCGGATCAACAGGTGGATGAAAATTTTGAGGGTGGGTTGAAACTTTTCCAACGTTTCGTAGACAGTTTGTAGTATACAGATGTTTTTCACATTTCGACTATCGTCCACCGCCGATGGCTTTGAAGGCTTCGTTGATGCGAATGAACATTTTTGTGGCGACTTTGCGCTCGTTTTCAGATTTGTGCGCGTGCTTGTCCGGATGCCACTCCAGCGCCGCCCGCCTATACGCTTTGGCGATCTCTCTTTCAGATGCGTGTGTATCGACGCCCAACGTTTTGTAGTGCGCGACGTCATCGTGCGTCTCGCGGTCGCGCCGCTCCATGCGCCGAGTGCGCTCTTCGTACGCTCTTCTCTCATATGTTCGCCTGCTCTCTTCTTGCTCTTCTGCCCACTTTTCGCAGACCACGTGCTCAAGATAATGACAACCACATACGGAGCAGTGGACCATGTGCTCGGGATTGTTCGCCTCCGACTGAGGAAATATGAGCTTAAAACCTGAACATTCGGAGCACGCGGTACAACCGAGACGCTCTGCGCCCTGAATCGCATCGAACGTCATCTCGCATATCGACTCATTGCGATCGATGGCTTCCTGAACTCTTTCTGCAGCCATTCGCGCGCGATGTCTGCGCGCGTTCGCTTCGTTTTCCTTTTTATCCTTTTCAATGCGTTCACGCTGAAGTATGCGCGCGAGCTGCTTCTGCGTGGCGTGCGTGGTCGATTCACATCCGCATCTCGCACACCTCTCACCATCCGCCGCGAGCAACAACGAATTGTACAAAGTATCAAAACTCGCTTTGTCCATGCGCGACTCTACGTTCGGTAATGGTAGGCGTTTCCACGTGGAGAGTTTCGCAAACGACGAGCACTCGTCACATTTCATGCACGGTCCGCGCGTGACGCCGTCACTATCAACGTCACCCATGGCTTTCGGCGGGGTTTGAGGCTTTAACAAATCATTGAGCGTGTCAATCTTGAAACCAGGAGCTCTGACGTTCTTCCCTTCGTTCGTTCGCTTTCGTTTCTCGACGTTGATTGGTTTGATTCTATCCGCAGTTCCGTTTCGTAAAAATTGTTCTTCCTCCCATTTCTCAGCCCACGCGGCGTCACCGTCGCGTTCGTGCACTCCCTCTCGTTCTTCGTCCGTTAATGTATCATTGTTCTCAAAGTCTTGGAAAAATTCGAGAAGTTCTCGCAAATGCGCATCCTCGTCCTCGTCTTTGGCATCGTCGGATGCCGTCGCGTCCACTCTCAGCCGCCGCGCCAGACAATTCTCATCCTCTTCCTCCTCGATCTCGGCGATATCATCGTCGTCACTGCTTAATATTTCAACGTGCGTCGTCGTGTTCGTCGACGCGTCTCGCGAAGATGACGTCGTCGTCGTCATTGACGTCGTCGTCGCCGTGATTTCTTCCATGAGTGTCTGCGTGGTGACTGTTCGGCGATTTCGTTCCTCGCCACTCGCGCCGACGGGATCGGCGTCGTTATTTTCAGACGGCTGAGAGATGGTGCCGCGAACATCGCACAGTAATTCTTCCAAACGAGTCAAGATCGTTTTAATTTCTTCGATGGACGCTCGCGGGACGTGAGCGTCGACATCCGCGGTGTGCGTGTGAACGGCGCGCGCCCGAGTCGGCGCTCTCGCCGCCGACGGCGCGCGTTCGCGGCGTTCGCGGCGTTCCGCATCCTTCGATTTCACCACGGGCGCGTTCAGTGTCTTCAGCCCCTCTCGCGCCGTTTCGGACGTCGGGTCGAGTTTCAACGCGAGTTCAAACGCCCGCTTTGCCGCCTCTCTCCGGCCCAGCGCCATGTTGGCCGCGCCGACGCGAGACCTCGCCTTCGCCCAATTCCCCTCGAGTTCCACCGCTCGCTCTCCGTCGCTCAGCGCCTGAGAAAATTTTCTCATCTTCATGAAACACGCCGATCTATTACTAAATGACTTCGCGTCTCCCCTATTCACCTCCAGCGCCGCGGTGAAACACGCCGCGGCGTCCTCGTATCTCCCGTCGGCGAACGCGTCGTTCCCTCTCTCTCGCCAATCCGCGCACTCGTCAATCTCGTGCGCGTCGCTCGGGCATCCACACGTCGAACAATTCATCAGCGTCGCATCGTTCTCGGGATGCCTCTCCCCGCTCTCCGCGCTCCATCGTCCACCCGTCTTTCCCTCGTACTCGTTCGCCCGTTTCAGGTACCCACCCGGACACTCGTCGCACCTCGCGCACCGTCCTCGCACGCGTCCGAACAGGTCCCTGTTCGTCTCCGCCCCTCTCGCCAGGTGTCTCTCCGCCCTTCGCACGCCCTCCATCGCGCGCGCGCGAAGAGCGCGCGGTTTCCTCTCCGCGCGCGCGCGATGGGTCGTCATTCCACCCCGAGCGTTTTCGTCCGTTTCGTTTTGTTTCGTCGGTGTCGTTTTTTTTCGTTTTTTTTCGTTTCGTTTTTTTTCGTTTTTTTTCGTTTTTTTTCGTTTTTTTTTCGTCTTCTCTCCTCGTCGCGAGCGGGCGGGGCGTGGTGAAGGACAGAGAGAGAGAAAAGATCGGACATTCGGTACATAGAGGGAGAGAGACGTACGTATTGGTTGGTCGCGCGTGCATGGATGCGTTCGGATCGCGATCGTCGTGGGACGACACGTCGGTCGACCGGCCGTCGCGCGCGAGACGACGACGCGTCGACGCGACTCGATCTCGGTCGCGAACGACGATCGACGCACGTCCGTGTTCGCGATTCGCGCGCGCGGGACGACGTCGAGGACGATGACGCACGCGGGGATGACGACGACGATGCGACCGCGGGCGTCGACGTCGTCTCGCGCGAACTCGACGACGAGGGGACGTCGAGCGCGACGAACGGTGACGGCGCGCGCGAGCTCGACGTCGTGGATGGAAGACGCGAGAGAAAACGTCGCGCGCGCGGTGGTGGGGTGCGCGATGGCGTGCGCGATGACGACGGCGGCGCCCGCGTCGGCGGATTCGTTGCCGGACGAGGTCGACGTCAAGGTGCTCTGCGACGCGGCGTGCGAACGAGCGCTCGAGGAGACGGAGATGGTGACCACGAAGAGTGGATTGCGGTACAAGGATATCGTCGTGGGTGACGGCGTGGAACCGCCGGTCGGGTTCCAAGTCGTCGTGGATTACATCGCCATGGACGACAAGGGACGCGTCTTCGATAACAGCTTGGACAAGGGCAAGCCGAACGATATTCGCGTCGTGGATTGCGTCGGTTCGGGTGAGTTAGACTCGTGCACGGTGATTCCTGGATTTGACGAAGGTTTATTGACGATGAAGTCCGGGGGGATTCGTCGGATGTACATCCCGGGCGAACTCGCGTTCCCGAAGGGCTTGGCGTCGGCGCCGGGTCGGCCCAAGGTTGGCGCCAAGGCGCCCGTCATCTTCGACGCGCACCTCCTGTACATTCCGGGCTTTGACTGATTTTATTAATGAAAAAAATAAATTCTTCATCACAATCAACGTTGCGCGTGTTTATCTCAATAGTCCTCGCCGCGCGTCAACACCTCGACCCCGGAGGAGGGTTTCAACAAAATCGTGTGTTCGTATTGCGCGACGTACGACCCCTTGACGTCGCAGAGCGGAGGGTACGGTTGTACGATACCGTTGTCGCACAGGTTCTTCAGCGCCATCGAGTATCGCGTTTCGCCCAGACGGTCGAGGTATCGCTTGCAGAAGGCCAGCGTGCCAAAGTTTCGGTCGATGACGCCGAGTAATTTCTTGGCGCTCGGAAGGCGAAGCGGAACGTGTCCGACGTCGAAATTCTTCATGTAGTGACTGCATTCACCGTCTTCGATGACGTACCTGCGATTGAGGAGGAAAAGTACAGACGTCAGTAACGCGTCGCTCGCGCGCACGCCGTCGAAACGTCGTCGAGCGAGTGGAAATGTCAAGACCAATGGAGGCTGCGCGAACACTGGGAGGTCTCGCCTGGCGAGGTACGCGCAGTACTATGATATCTTGTTCGATGTACGATCTCGGCGACGAGCTGGCCCGGAAAAACTCCAGACACTAAGAAAACCACTGTAAGCGTCACGAGTGACGGTTTTCGCCGCGTGTAATTCGCCGAAATCGAAGAAAAAAAACTAACGAAAACGCGTGCTCGAAATGTACGCACCCTCTACCGGTCGAACCGAACGTCTCGATGGCGTAATATTCGCCCTCTTCCATCTTAGTTTGCACGCCACCGCGCACGATGGGTACGCTCTTACCCGCGTGAATGCGGTAAGGATCGATGGAGTGTCCATTCAGGTTGCTGCAACACTTGACCTGGTACTCTTTCCCGTGAATTTCCACGGTGTGAGATTCCATCACTTCCTGCACGGCTTCACCGATATCGCACAGACGCACGTCGATTCCGGCCGTTTTGATGCCTGTTTCCGTCGCCTCGTTCACCGCCTTCAACAGCGGATCGTACATATCGTTAAACGTCTTGGTGAATGCGCAATCGATGATGCGTCCCTTGACTTGAACCCCGAAATCAAACTTGATGACGTCGTCCTTATCGATCACGCTCTCGCACCCACCGTTCGGCGTCCAGTGCGCAGCGATGTGATTCTTCGAGCATCCCGTCGGGAACGCCACGCCAGCCTCCAAACCTCGCTCTTCTATCAATCTCCGCACGCTATTCTCCAGCGTCTCGCACACGTCGATGTACTTCATCCCAGGTTTCACCCATTCCGAAATGTACTGTCTCACCTCTCTGTGCACCTCCGCGCACTGCCTCGCCTCGTTGTATAAATTCTCTTCCAATCGCTCCAACTCCCGCTTCTCCTCGTCCGTCTCTCTCCACAGATTATGGTCGTGGTGCGCCAGGATCTCCCCCGTCGGATACGCGCCGTCCGGGAACAACTCTCTCACCGGCACCGACGGCGGCGCCGTCTGTTTCCCGCCCGGGTACGTCTTGGACGTCGTCGTCAGCGCGGCTTTCTTCTTCTTTTTCTTTTTCTTCTTCTTCTTCGCCGCCGCGTCGTTCTCCCCGCCGACGTTTTCCGCCCCGACGTTTTCCGCGCCGCCGTCCTCATCGTCGTCGCGCACGCGCATCTCACGCACGCCCTCGACGAGCGCGTCGGACGCGTCGACGTCACGCGCCCCATCCTCGCCCTCGTCTTCCGCGCGCGTCGTCGTCGTCGTCATCCTCGCGTCGTCGCGTCGTCGTGTGTCGTCTCGGGACGCATCCCATCCGCAGAGTCTCGCGCGGTCGACGTCGTCATGAACCGTCTCGAGCGTCGACGCGCGGCGAGAGGGGCGACGCGCGAGGCGAAGGGCGCGCGATCGAGGTCGGGAGGCGTCGGAAGCGGCGATGGGGAGATTCACGGCGCGACGGTGGTGGAAGATGTGACGAATGCGACGTCCGATGATGATTCCGACGATGATCGCGCGCGCGCGCGCGCGAGCGCGACGACGACGACGACGACGACGACGACGCGCGGGAAGAAAAAAGGACGACGAAACGCGCGCGCGCGCGACGGTGCGAACGAAGAGGCTGGGTTTTGGGGACGGATCTCGTGGTTACATTTGTTCTTTCTGGGACTGTTCGTCTTGCCGACGGCGTTCGCGCTCTTGGACTACTTCTTCGCGTTCACGCCGCCGCCGGGACAAGGGTACGGGTCGCTCACGCCCGAGGCGAGGATGATCAGAGAGAAGATTAAGGCTTTTTATTCCGAGTATAATCCGGAGAAGTTGCGCACGGTGGATGAGTTGATGATTAAATATAAAGGGCGGGAGCGGGCGTTGTACAATACGATTAAGAAAAAATATCGACGAAGCGGGGCGAAACGCGTGGATCAGCGGTTCGACGAGTAGCGCGCCGTCGTTCGTTCGTTCGTACCGTACGTTTTAATTTAATATTTCAATGCGATGCTACGTAATCTATACTACGACGACGTCTGGTGCCCCCAGTTGTCAGTGGTCGTGGTGGTCGTGGTGGGCGTCGACTCGGCTCAACAAGAATTTCGTATTCGTGAAATCCTGTAACAACGGGTTGTACCCGCTTCCGGTCGTCGTCGCGTCGAGATCGGCGTAGTCGGTCATGAACTTTTTCGTGGTGACGATGGAACACAGACGCGCGTTCGATCGGTGTTCGTTTTGACTCGACGTCATGAAATCGATGCCGCGAAGCGTGTCGAAACACGTCGGGAAAAACACGTCGACGGAACCCTCCTGTTGCGTCGGCAACAGGTAAGTGTCGTGATCGACGGTTTGACCGCCCTCGCGTTGACTCGCGACCAGAGGCGCGTTGACGCCCTCGATGCACACGTTGGGTAAACTATCAAAGTCGGCGGCGACGAGTCGATGGTTCGGCCGCTTGGCGTGAAGCGTCTCCATGAGTTTCACCGCCCCCGTGGGCACGAACCACGCCTCACCGCCGCTCGAACCCAACGATTTAAACGCGCTTCGTATTGAGTGCAGTATCCCTCGAGGTTGATACGCCCCGCCGTCCCCGCTTACCGCTAAATCCGCCGTCAAATCGATCGCCTGCAGCGTCCTCTCGATCAACGCGTCCTCCAACGGCGCGTCTCGCTCCTCGAGCGCCCCAGTCGTCGAATTTTTCTGCACGATCGTCTGCGTCCACCCTCCCTCACCGCGCGTCGGGCGCCAAACTCTGTCGTGGGGGAGATTATCCAAAACCTCGAGCGCGATGACGAAACACGCCTCGTCTTTTGTCGCGCCCCACGCCTCAACCGTCGTCGCGTCGCCCACCACGGCGGTGTGCACACCCTTCCCGTGCCCGCCCGCACGCACGCGCGCGCTCTGCGCGTCCACCAACGTCTTACTAATGTCTATGGACGTGTAACGCATCTTTTCGTACACCTTGGGCGCTCGTCGCCGCATCGCGTCTAAAAATCCCGTCGCAAACGTCCCCGTCCCGCCGCCGATTTCGTACACTCGCAGCGTTTCCAACCCCTCGTCCTCGTCCTCATCCCCGCGATGCGTCTCTAACACGTAATTCACCACCGCGTCCGCGTAATACGGAGAGAATATCTCCCCCGGCGTCAACCACTGCGCGCCCAGTTTCGCGTACCGGCGGTTGAGCTCGTCAAAGTAATCATCTTGTCCCCGAAGCGCCCTGAAATCGATCGCGCCGTCCTCCATGCGTCCCACGGGCGTGCGTCGACGCGCGTCTCGCGTGAAGTATCCCGTGCGCGGGGCGTAGAGCGCGTCGTGGAGGTGATGACGGAGCAGACGAGGCGCGTCGTTCGCGCTCGATGTCGAACTCGAGCTCGATGTTCGAGCGCGCGGGACGACGAGCGCGCGCGCGCGGTCGACCGCCGACGAGGAGGTCGAGGCGAGCGCGCGCGAGAGAAGGTCGACGTCTCGACGGCGCGCGCGCATCGAGGTCGTCGGTGGAGGACGGTGGTCGAGGTCTGACGCCCGCGCGCGCGCAGAGAGCTGGGGGCCTCGAGCGCGAGACGCGAAAAGCGTGGTTCGTAAAATAATCAAAGCTTGGAGCGACGGATCTCCATCTTGGCTATGGTTTCTAAGTGGACCTCGTCCGGACCGTCGGCGAGACGGAGCGTGCGCGCGCCGGCGTAGAGACGGGCGAGCGGGGTGTCTTGACTGACGCCGGCGCCGCCGTGGATTTGGATGGCGGCGTCGATGACGGAGAGCGCGGCGGCCGGTGCGGCGACTTTACACGCGGCGACCGCGCCGCGCGCCACTTTGATGCCGTGAAAATCGAGGGAGTTCGCCGCCTGGAGGGTCAAGAGGCGAGCGCCGTCCAACGTGACTCGACATTTGCCGAGTCGTTGAAGGACGCTGCCGTTCTTGACGAGCGGCGCGCCGAACGCGACGCGCGATTTCGCTCGCTCGCTCGCAAGTTCCAAGGCTCTCTCACCCATGCCGATCAAACGCATGCAGTGATGTAAGCGCCCCGGACCGAGACGTCCCTGCGCGATCTCGAATCCGCGACCTTCGCCCAATAAAATGCTCGCCGCGGCGTCGATGCGCACATTCTTGAAAATAACTTCGGCGTGTCCGTGCGGAGCGTCGTCGTACCCGAACACCGTCAGGGGACGAATGACCTGCACGCCCGGGGCGTCCATGTCGCACAGCACCATGCTCTGTTGGCGATGTTTTGCCACGCCCGAACCATCGCGGGCGGTTTTACCCATAAAGATGATGACTTTGCATCTCGGATCGCATGCGCCTGAGGTCCACCACTTCCTCCCATTCAACACGTACTGCGCGCCCTCGCGCGTGATGGCACTCTCTATATTCGTCGCATCAGAGCTCGCCACCGCGGGTTCAGTCATCGCGAAGCACGATCGAATCTCACCCGTGAGCAACGGGCGCAACCATTTTTCCTGTTGCGCCGCCGTGCCGTAGCGCAGGAGTACCTCCATGTTACCCGTATCCGGTGCGGAACAGTTGAAAGCCTCGCTCGCCCACACGCTCCGACCCATGACTTCGGCGAGATGCGCGTACTCGAGATTGGTCAATCCGGGACCGGCAAAAAGAGCGGATTCTTTGCCGTCGGCGGCGCGGATTTTCAAGAGCGCGGCGCTGTCAATCGGCAACCACAAGTTCCAGAGACCCGCCATCTTGGCCGCGCGTTTGAGCGATTCCACGATGGGTGATACGCTCCAGCGCTCCGCCGTGATCGCGTGCGCCTCGAGCTCTTCCTCCGCTCGGTACACGTGCGCGTGCATAAAGTGCTTCAGTTTTTTTAACAACGCCGCCGCCTTGGCGCTCGGTTCGAATCCGACCGCCGACGACGGTCCGACGGTTGATCGATCGAGACCCGAAAGATCCGACACACCTCGCGGCACGCTCTCGCCTTTGACGACGACGAGGGCGCGTTTGGCGAACACATCAACGAGTTTACCCATTTCGTGTGCGTTCGCGCTCGAAGCGTTTCCTTGCAAAGCTCTCGCTCTGACGCCTGCGAGAATCGCCGCACCGCGAAACAGTGACAACGCCACGTAGAACGGCCACGTCGTCGAATCGCCCGTCGTCATCGGATTCGGTAAACCGCTGGATCGCGACCACATACGCACGTATTCCCCCTCGCAAGGGATTCCCTGCGGAAGCGCCGTCGGATCGAGCGTCGGATACAAATCCAAACCGGGCGGTAAATAATACGGCAAACAATTAAACGCCACATCGGCGTACGGCGCACCGACCGTGCTCAATTCCCAATCTAAAACGGCCAACACTTTCACGTCCGCGTCATTCGCGTGCCGACCGCGACTCAACACCAAGTTATCCAAACGAAAATCTCCGTGCACGAGACGCCCGCTAATCTCTCGCTTGGGCGCGTTCGCGCGCAACCACGCGATGAGATCGACCATGGACGACTCCACGCTCACCCCGACGTTCGGTCCTACGCTCGCTTCGTACTGTTTCGCCCATCGCTCCAATTGTCTCTCGCTGTATCGCTCCGGTTTCCCAAAGTTGCCCAAACCCGCGGCGACGACGTCCACCGAGTGTAACGCCCCCAGCGTCTCCGCCATCGCTCGGTACACCGACGCCCGTCGCGACGGACCGCACGTTTCCATTCGCGGTTGGAGATGAATGTCTCCGTCGACGAAGGACATGATGTAAAACGACTCTCCCAACACGCGCGCGTCTTCGCACAGCGCGAGCGCCTTGGGCACGGGCACTCGCGTGCCTTCCAGCGCGCGCATGACGGCGTACTCGCGTTCGACGGCGTGCGCGGACTTCAAGAGCGCACCCGGTGGCTTTTTCCGAAGGACGTACATCCCGCACACCTCTCCGGCGCTCGTCATCGCGGCGATCTTGTACGTCGGGTTCGACTGCCCGTGCGCAAACTGCTCGACGTCGATCGACGCGCACCGCTTCGGAAACCCACTGACGTGGCGTCGACAGTAGCGCAGCAACGCGCGCTCATCGATCGGTTGGCGACACCGCCCCATCGCGCGATGACGTCGCGCGCGGTCGCGTGAGGGGAGCGGGCGGGCGCGGCGCGGAGAGTCGGCTGCCGCGCATTGGTACTGGTGGTATTACTTGATATTCATCTTGCGCGGGAGCGACGTCGCGATCGTTTAATCGTCTTCTTCTTGGAACAATAAGTACATCATGCCGGCGGTCAGGCCCACGAAGACGAAGGGCGCGGTGCCTGCGCCGAATTCTTGTCTGCGGACGTTGCGGAACGAGTTGCGGTCGAGCGAGCCAGAGTACTTCTTGGTCGTCTTGGGCTTGATCGTCTTGGGCTTGGTCGTCTTGGGCTTGGCCGTCTTGGGCTTGGCCGTCTTGGGCTTGGTCATCTTGGGCTTGGTCGCCTTCTTCGCGGCGTAGCTCTTGGTCGCCTTCTTTGCGGCGTAGCTCTTGGTCTTCTTCGCGGCGTAGCTCGTATTCTTCTTGCCCGCTCGTCTCGCGGCGGGAGAATTTGTCGCTTTCACCGACGGCGCCTCGCGGGAGCGGAACGCCTCGAGTTCGGCTTGCTTCTCTTCCTTCGTCTTCGCGCGGAGCGCTTCGACGCGCGCGCGTTGCGCGTCGTAGCGCGCGCGGACAGCCGCGGTCTCTTCATCGGCTTGACGCTTTCTCGCCTCGAGTTGCGCCTTCTTCTCGGCGCGGCGGGCGTCGACGATGGCTTGCGCGGCGGCGTCTCTCTCCTGCTTTTCCGCCGCTCTCTTGGCCTCTTGCTCCGCCGTTCGCGCGGCGGTGGCCTCCTGAATCTTGGCGAGCTTCGCGGCGTTTTCTTTGCGGGTTTGCTCCGCTCTGAGCGTCGCGTTCGTCGGCGCTTTTCGAGTTCGCGTCGTCTTCGGCGGCGCCGCCGGCGTTTTTCGAACTAGCGTCGGCTTCGGCGCCGTCGCCGGCGTTTTTCGAACTCGCTTCGTCTTCGTCTTCGATTCCGGCGCCGGCGCGCCGGCGCCCGTCTCGCCGTTCACCAACTTTTGCCAATTCCAAGATTCAAACTCATCGTTATCCTTGTCGTCGTCCAAAGCCTTCACAGCCTCCGAGTTCATCTCGAGCGCGCGTTCGTACCGATCCTCGACGTCCAAGGTCTTCGCGTACAGCGCCTGTACCTCCGCGTCGAGGGAACTCGTCTCATCCGCGAGCGCCGCGTTCCCGTCGCTCATCATCACCGCGCACGCCATCACCGCCGCGCACGCGAATCGAGCACCATCCCACGCATCGACACCATCATCTCGTTCATTCAAGACGTCATCCAGCCTCTCCCCCTCCCATCTCTCGCCTTCGCGTCCCGAGCGTCCCGAGACGGTGTTTGCGCGCAATTCCCGTCCCGCGCGCGTCGTCGTCGTCCCCCCTCGCACCCTCACGCGTCGTCCCCATCGCTCGTTCACCGTCGCCCGCGACGTCACCACCATCATCGCCATCTCTCTCACCGCGCGCGCCCCCGTCGCCCGTCGTCGAGTGACGCACGTCGTCGTCCCTCGATCGCTCGATCGATCGCGCGTCGCGTCGTATCCGTGCGTGATTCCGCGTGTCCGGTGTATCTGGTATCTGGTTTCATCTGGTTTTATCTGTGTCGCTTTTGACCGATCGGGTTCTGTACTCGATGGAGTTTCGAGAGCGTCCAGTATGGATGGATGGATGGATGGACATGCGTGGGCCCATTGGATGCGTCGGACGAATGGATG
>CEUV01021360.1_pt1 | contig 25998 bp, 28 predicted proteins | sample 356401 | NCBI WGS metagenome assembly CEUV01 (sample SAMEA2622710, study PRJEB7988) | marine metagenome | isolation source: saline water (ENVO:00002010), including
CCCAAAAAACGTTAGCAAGCTGTAATATGAAAGCAACAAAATATTTAATTTATTTATATTTTTGATACTTTAGGGCTATTAACTATATATTGTATTGTAATTTATTTAGTCCCTATAAGTTATGACAGTTTTATTGATTTAATATGTTTTACTTTTGACAAATAGGCATATTAAGTTAAATTTTTATTATGAAAAATTATTCTTCCAAACAAATAGATGAAAAAATTGCAGATATTCAAACGCAATGGGCAGATGGTATTGTCGAAATAGGAAAGGCTTATTTAGATAAAAAAGATTATATTAAATTAGCAGAAAAATTTATAGATAATCTCTATTATTTCCAAAATGATAAAATATTATTTAAACCAACAAAAGCAAGCCATAAGCAGTTTAGAATAAAAAAAAATGAATTCATTTCATATTTTATCGGACATAATAAGATTTCAGAAGAAGATATAGGTTTTGCATTAGAGCCGTGGAAAAATATTCATTTTGAGAATTTTGATTATACAGTTTTTGAAAATATATTACTTACCATGGGTAATTATTTCTTTACTAATTACGATAATGAAAATATAAAAGTTGAATATTCTTTTGGTTATACGTTTGATGATAAAGAGAATTTAAAAATTGTTTTTCATCATTCTTCAATACCTTATCAAATATAATAAATTGGATAGATAATGTTTAAAATAATTGGAAAATGGCTTTTACGGATATTTTTAGCTGCTGCAGTGGTTGTTGCAGGTAATATAGGACTTTATTATTTATGGGTTTTTGTTTTCTAATTATGCAATATTTAAAAACTTTATTTTTCTTATTCATCAGTTTATTTTTTATGCCTTTTTTTTTAAAGATTCTTTATGCTGAAGATAATTATGAAATAGAAATACAAGGATCTACAATAGTGGATGTATGTAAATGGACTGAGCGAAATACAATAATGCATTTTAAAATAAATAGAAATTTAGAAATTTATTGGAATGATTTGCCAGCTGATGAAAGACTGAATTTAGAAATTAAAAAAAGATATGAACAAAAAAAGAAATCTAATTTAGAAGAGTTAAATATTAATTCTAAAAGATATCACTACTTAAATTGTTATGAAAATTTAAAAGATCAATAGTTTTAATTTTTATTAATTAAATGTTGAGTAAACCATTCTAATGCAATTTGAGTCGAAGAGTGAAAGTGTTTATAATATATATCATAATGCGTGCCAGGATATAATTTGTATTTTGCTATAGTATTATTTTTAATAATTTCATATGCAGCTAAACCATTTTTCTTTCTATCAAAAAGCTCTTCCGAATCAACATCTACAATTAATGTAGGTACAGAAATATTTTTAGCCCAATCTATCGGTCTATAATTTAACATTTTCGCAAAATCTGGGCTACCTTTTAAATTAGGGATTTTATCTATACCGGTAGGGATTGGCTCAATTAGTCCTCTTGCTTTTTGTATAGCCCTTTTTCGACTTAATTTTTGATTATTACTTAGACCTATACCCTGAAAGCTGACTTGACTATAAATTGCAGAAACTCTGCTATCATTTCCTGCAACATAAATGACATGTCCTCCAGAGTAACTAGTTCCCCAAATTCCAATTTTTGATTTATCAACACCAGGTTCCCCATATAGAAAATCTAGTGCACTTATTATATCTCTAGTTTGGTCTATAGGATCTATTAATTCTCTTATTGCTTTAACATTAAGTATTGTTTCATTATTTTTATCTAAAGAGGGCTGTTTACCAATAATTACAAGCCTACTGTCACTATCTTCCCAGCCTCTATAATCAAAGGTCAAAACGATGAAACCAGCCTCAACAAAAATAGGAACAAAATACTTATTAAGGTCTGCTCTTATACCTCCCCAACCTTGAGTCATCAATATTGCAGGTAGTTTTTTATCTTCATTATAATTATTAGGATAGTGAATATCGCCAGACATTCTTGTTCCATCGCTCCATATATCTACATGTTTAGAATCAATTGCTTGGGCTAAAGTAGATATGTAAAATATAAAAATATGAAATATAGAAATAATCAGAAAAAATTTCATACTTTATTTAAGGCCTCATTCCAAAGGATACAGGACCAGCCTTCCTAATTTTTACTGCAAGGTTTATCCAATAACATAATTCTTTTCTTGTATCTCTTGGATCTATAATATCTTCAACTGAAAATTTTTCGGCAGATCTAAATGGAGATCTAACGTGGTTTAATTTTTTTTCAATTTCTTTGAATAGTTTATCAGGGTCATCTGATTTTAGTAAATCAGACTTATAGGCTGCTTCTATTCCTCCTTCTAAAGGAAGAGAGCCCCAGTCTCCAGAAGGCCAAGCAAATCTATATTTATGTTTAGTATGGTTCATATGAGCAGCTCCAGCAACACCAAATGCTTTCCTTAGTATTATAGAACATACTGGAATATTTAGCTGGTATATTGCTGCTAAAGCTCTTGCTCCATGTCTTATAGTTCCTGATTTTTCTCCATGTGTCCCTACTAAAAACCCTGGATTATCTACTAAATGTACTACAGGTAAATGGAAGGTTTCAGCTAACTCTAAAATACGAATAATTTTTTGAGCTGCATCTGCAGTCCAACCACCGCCATAAACTTGAGGGTCATTTGCTAAAATTACTACAGGCCACCCATCTAATCTCGCTAAACCTGAAACAGAAGATGTTCCCCAGTTTTTTCCAATTTCAAAAAATGTATTTTTATCAACTAAAGTATCTATAATTGGACGAATTTCATAACTTAATCTTCTGTTTTTAGGAATAGCTTCAATTAACCATTCATCTTTTCTATCAACAGGATCATTATTTTTTATTTGATTTGCAAGTTCATATGTTGAAGAGGGGAGATAACTTAAAAATTTTTTAGCCATAGCTAAAGCTTCAGCTTCACTATCTGCAACATCATCAATCACTCCGTTTTTACCGTGAATTTCACTTCCACCAAGTGATTCTTTTGTTACAGTTTCTCCTAATCTATTTACAACAGGCGGACCAGCTACAAAGACTTGGCTTATTTTTTTTATTATAACTGAATAGTGGCTACTTACTAGTCTCGCTGCACCTAAACCAGCTACAGGACCTAAGCCTAGAGAAACAACTGGAATAGTTGCCATATTACTAACTACCCAATCCCAACCAGGATTAGCCGGCACATATGTATAGCCATCCATCTCAATTGATTTTACTGATCCACCTCCTCCTGTGCCCTCAATAAGCCTAATTAATGGAATTCTATATTCGTTAGCGAAGCGTTCTGCTGCTACAGATTTTTCCCATATTGCCGCATCTGCAGCTCCTCCTCTAACGGTGAAATCATCTCCATAAATTGCGACAGGAGCATTATTGATTGTTCCATGCCCTATAACAGAATTTGCTGGTAATAAAGATTTTAAGTTGCCTTCTAAATCATATTCACTTGATCCAGTTAAACTTCCTATTTCTTTGAAACTATTTTTATCAAGTAGTGAAAGTATTCTCTCTCTAACTGTAGTTCTTCCTGCATCATGTTGTCTTTTAATCTTATCCTTACCTCCCATCTGTTGAATTAGACGGAGACGTTTTTTTATTTCACTTACTTCATTCTTCCAAGACATCTGAATATTTCCTCTACTTAAGATAGCTATTATCTATTTTACCGGCTTGAATTAATACTTCAAAAGCTTTTATAGTTTCATTTATCATTGTTTTTGTATCAATAAATCCGTAATCAGCAATCCGTTCTTTGAGATGCTCCCTTAGTGGGATATCTGATAATATACTTGGAAATGGCATTTCAGAACCTGAAGAAGTTATTTCTGCACCAGGTTTAATTTCTTTAATCATGTTTATTGTTTCATTGATATTTACGCTTTCACCAAATATATCAAACACAAAGGCACCATCACCATCGTAAGATACACTATGAATAAAAGCTGAAGCAACTTCAGCTGCCGATAAATGAGATACATTTCCCTTATAAGGTATGTCATAGGGCTCTCCAAGTGCGGCTGCAAGCATTGCTACAGTTTGTTTTGAAGTCATTCCTTGATCTCTTCCTACACCATTTACTATTGCAGGTCTTAGACATACACTTGGTACTTTATGGTCCTGCCAATATACTTCTGAAATTTGCTCATCGCACATTTTATATGCACCATATAGGGTTTTTAGAGAGTCTGAGCCTGGTAAAAATGAGTGTGCTGCCATAGAACTAGCGTGCGCTATTCTTTTTATTGAATTTTGTTTAGCTGCCTCCATTATATTAACTGTACCAACTACATTTACTTTTGCACCAGCAGTTGGATCAGCTGCACAAAAAGGAACCTGTAAAGCTGCTAAATGTATAATTGATTCTGGATTATATTTTTCTATTGTATTTAGAACATAATCAGTATCTGAAATATCTCCTTCAACCCAAGGAACTTTTGCTAGTTCTTTATTTTCTATAAGTAGTTCAGGTCTTTTTTTATTATTTGTTAAATCACATGCAATAACCTCAATACCTTCTTTTAAAAGCATAGCCATTGTCCATGCTCCTATACATCCTCCAGCGCCTGTAATTAAGACAGGTCCGTTAAAGGACTTACTAGGTATCTTAAAATGATTTAACATCTATAATCTCCTTTATATTATTTAATTAATTTTACCTAGAGCTTTTTCAGCAATTCTAGATAGAAAAGAAGCCCCTACAGGTAGAAGTTCGTCATTAAAATCATATGATGGGTTATGAAGAGAAGCAGAATTTCCATTTCCTATCCAAGCATAGGCACCAGGCTTTTCTTGTAAAAAATATGAAAAATCTTCTGATCCCATCATTGGTTCTTGATTATCAGAAGCTTTATTTCCAGCAATTTCTTTTGCAGTTTCTAAAGCAAATTTAGCTGAGTTAGTATCATTAATTGTTGGAGGATAACCTATTTTATAATCTATTTCAGCTTCAGCTCCAAATGCTTCACATATATCTTTTACTATTTTAGGAAATTTTTTTCTTACGAAGTCTCCAGTCGATTTATCAAAATATCTTATTGTTCCAGCAAGATTTGCAAAATCAGGTATTACATTATTCGCATGACCAGAATTAAATTGTGTAACAGATACAACTAAAGTTTTTTTTGGATCAGAATTTCTAGAAACAAGTGACTGAAGTGCTTGTACAACTGCTGAACCACATACTATGGGGTCTATAGATTCATTTGGCATTGCACCATGTGCTCCCTTACCATTAATTTTTATTTCAAAATTGTCTGCAGCTGCCATTCTTGGTCCTGGACCAACATCTAAATTTCCTACAGCTACTCCAGGCATATTGTGCATTCCATAGATAGATTCGACAGGAAATTTTTCGAAGAGGCCATCTTCTATCATTGCTTTAGCTCCTGCAAAACCTTCTTCAGCTGGTTGAAATATTAATACAACTTCTCCGTTAAAATTTCTTGTTTCTGCGAGATAACGAGCTGCACCAAGTAGCATTGTAGTATGTCCATCATGACCACACGCATGCATTACACCTTCATTTGTTGAAGCGTGATCGCATTGATTAGCTTCCGTAATAGGCAAAGCATCCATATCTGCTCTTAAACCTACCATAGGACCTTTACCATTTTTAATTACTCCAACTACACCTGTGCCTCCTATACCCTCATGGATTTCATCCACTCCAAATTCTTTAAGAAGCTTTGCTACTTTACTTGCTGTTCTTTTTTCTTGATAAGCAAGTTCAGGATGACTGTGAATATCTTGTCTCCATTCTATCATTTGTTTGTGAAACTCAGAAATTCTATTAATTATAGGCATAATGACCCTTTCTATAAATTTTATTTAGTGAATATAAATTATACTCTTAAACATATAATATACTCAAGGTTTACGTTAATTTATTATTTTCTACTTTTTCCAGGAACCCATAATATATCATCTTTTTTATTTTGTTTATTTACTAGGCGGGCTATAACAAAAAGATGATCAGATAATCTATTTATATATTTAATTGCAACAGGATTTATTTCTTCTTTTTTGCTGAGACTTATAATTAGCCTCTCTGCTTTTCTTGCAACAGTTCGAGCCAAATGTAAATAAGCGGATTCCATGGTACCCCCTGGTAATATAAATGATTGTAGTGGATTTAAATTACTGTTCATTTCATCTATTTCATTTTCTAGTCTATCTACTTGTATTTGTGTAATTCGTAAAGGTTCATAATCTAAAGAGTCATTTTCAGGAACGCATAAGTCAGCACCAAGGTCAAAAAGATCGTTTTGAATTCTAAAAATCATTTCTTTTAAAGGTGACTTAAGGTTTATTATAGCTATACCTAAAATTGAATTAGTTTCATCAACTGTCCCAAACGCATCTATTCTTATAGAATTCTTATATACTCTTTTCCCATCGCCTAGAGAAGTTTTGCCTTTATCACCTCCTCTAGTATAAATTTTATCTAGTTTAACCATTTTTATACTCTTTATGTTAATATATTTTATAGTATCAAAATTTTTATAAATTATAAATATACTTTGATATCTAAATTATAGGTAAAGTTTATGAAATTTATTTCAGCTCAAAAAATTAAAAAAACTATTAGGTTAAATAGTCTTATAAGTGAAATAGAAAATGTATATAAAAATGATGCAGATGTTCCTTTAAGGCAAGTTTATAATGTATCGCCAAAAAAAAATTCAGATCAACTAATGTTAATGCCAGCTTTTTCAGTAGAAGGGTATTATGGTGTCAAATTACTAAATGTATTTGATAAAAACCATTTAATAGGATTACCTAGAATAAATGCTACATACATTCTGTATGACAGTAAAAATGGAAATATAAAAGCAACCTTTGATGGGACTGAAATAACTAAACAAAGAACATCTGTAATGAGTGCTATTGCTTCTAAATGTCTTTCTAAAAAAGATAGTAAAAAATTATTAGTTCTAGGAACTGGAGCTTTAATCCCTTATATGATTAGGGCTCATTGTTCTGTGAGACCTATAGAAGAAATTTTAATTTGGGGGAGAAATAAGAATAAAGTAAAAAAAATAGTAAAGCTTTATAAAAATAGTAATTATAGAGTTTCTTCAGTTGATAGCTTAGAAGATGCTTGCGCAACGGCTGATATAATAACCAGTGCAACTTCATCCAAAAAAGAATTTATTAAAGGAAGTTGGTTGAATAAATCTGTACACATTGATTTAGTAGGTGCTCATACAAAACAGATGGCAGAACTAGATCCTTATGGTTTTTCTTTAGGTGAAATATATGTTGATGATAAAGAAGCAGTTCTTGTGGAAGCAGGTGATTTAATAAATTCCATAAATTTAGATTTTATAAATAAGAGAAATATTAAGGCTGATATTAAGCAACTAATTATTGAAAATAAAATAAGGCGAAACAATAAGAAGAAGATAACAATATATAAATCAGTGGGTCATGCTTTATCAGATCTAGCGACAGCTATATATATATTTAAAAAATTAAACTAAATTATCTTAAATATCTTTTTCTTTAATAAGATATTTTTTAAATACTTTTTTAACTTCAGTTGGAATAGCTTTAGAAATAATATTTCCATTATTTTCTTCTGCCCATATCCTGATTTCATAACCCACACATACTATTTTACTTTTTCTTTTAATAATGTGTTGCAGTTTTAGAGTTGAGTTAGTTATTTTCACTAGTGAAGTTTCTACATTTAAAATATCTTCTCTCTTACAAGCTGATAAAAATTTTGCCTCGGTATGAAGTAAAGGTAATCCTTTTATATTATATAATTTTTCTAATTTAGAAATGGATTGATTTATATTTTTAAAATAGTTCCATTGAGCATTGTCCATCCATTTATAAAAATTAGGATAGAATACTATGCCATATGGATCACAATCTCCCCACTCGACTTTTAGCCTATATTTAATTATTTTTTCTAAACTCATAAGTCTTTTGCCTTGATAAGCATTTGTAAATCATTCCTTTTAATCTTTCCCGTTGCTGTTTGAGGTAATTTATTAATAACTTTAATCATATAGGGTTTTTTATAATTTGGAAGGGAGTCTATTTTAGTTTTGACTTGTTTAATAATAAAATTTTCTTTTTTATTTTTATTTACGTACAAAAATAAAGCGATTCTTAGTGTTCCTTGTTTAGTATTAAAAGCTATACAAAAACAATCAAGAATATTATCTATATCAGATATTAAATTTTCTATTTCTTTAGGGTTTACCCATTTGCCCGCTACTTTTATTAAATCATCCTCTCTACCTTGATAATACCAATGTTGATTTTTTATTGACCATATGTCGCCTGTTCTAATCCACCCTTTACTGAATGTTTTATGATTATTTATACTATTATTTAAATAGGCTTTTGAAAAAGTTGAGTGCCTAATATATAATACACCATTTGTTTTAGATAATTGCTCTCTTTTATTTATTAATTTTGTTTGTATGTTTTCAATAGGCCTTCCTGTGCTACCTAATTTAGAGTCGAATGGGCGTGTTGCAATAACAATAGCAAGAGTTTCAGTAGTGCCATAGCAATTTAATAGTGGAGATTTTATCTTACTTTTCCAGTCATTATATAGTTTGTCAGGAATTCTCTCTCCTGCAGAAATATAATATTTTGTTTCAGATAATTTTTTTCTATTAGTTTTTGGGTCCTCAAGGAGCCTTCTATATACAGTTGGAACACTAAAAACAGCTTTAGGATTAAATTTTTTTATTATGTAAGTTAGGTTGGGATTTTCTATTAAATTATCATTAAAAATTGTATTGAGTCCAATTATTAGAGGAGCAAAAAAATTATTTCCTAAAGCATAAGCAAAAAATAATTTAGAGGTAGTAAATATTTTATCCTTTGTTTTTAATTTTAAAATATTTTTATGGAGAAAATAAGTATTTTTAATAATTGTATGTTGATGAATTATAGCTTTTGGTAAACCTGTTGTACCCGAGGAATAAATCAAAAAAGCAACTTGGTTATTCTTTGCATTTATGCTTTTAATTTTTTTAATTTTAATATCAGATAAAAGTTTTTTCCATTTTCTGTTTGTATACAGTAAACATGAAAATTTAAGTTGATTAATATCTAAAGTTTTGTCACTCAATATTATTGAGGGCGAACTATCATTAAGTATATGAAGAGTTTGGTTTTGGGGTAGTTCAGAATTTCCTGGAATAGGTATGACTCCAACTTTAATCGCACCTAAAAAAGAAGTTATAAAATTTATACTATCACTACTGCTAATATAAATTTTATCTTTACTTTGAATTCCTAGATTTAGTAATAATTGACTTACTTTAGTGCTTTGATCAATCAATTCTTTATAAGAAATAGCTTTTACTTTATTAGCTGAAGTAATTTGTGTTATTGCAGTATTATTTATATATTTATTTTTAATAGCGTTATTTTCTATTGTATCAAAAATATTCATTATAATTTTATTTCACTAATTAAAATATATTAAAAATTTTATTTTTTATAACCAAGGGCCAATGTCCGGATTTAAACAACTCATATTTGGAAATAAAAATATGGTTTTGTTTTTGGTTGGACGCAAATGCTAAAGCTGCTTGATAACAGCATATAGCTGCAGAACCTGCTGCTACTCTTGAATAATATTGATATTTAAGGTCATTTTTATTTAAGTCCTTAATTGAGCACGCTTCAATTATTTTAAATGATTCTTCTGTAAGAGATTTCAAATAAGAAAAAACTTTATTTTCATCTTCATTTTTTAATAAAATTTTTAATAAATTCTCTTTTTCCTTTTCTTCTATCTCCCAGTATATTTTGTCCCATTCTTTATCATTAATAATCTTATTGGCCTCTTCCCAGCTACTAACCTGTGTTATACTTTTGTTAATATTGAGGTATTGACAGTAATTTTTAATATAAGCATTAAGAGATGAATCTATTTCTTTGCCTACTTTTTTGAACCATTGAATTTTGACAATATCAGAAGTAATAGTAGATATTTTATTTAATGAAATTGAGGACATAGCTAAATTCTATTTATTATAAATTTTTTCTCTAAACAAGCCTAATAATTCTTGTACTGGCCTATCTGAAAAAGAAAACAATACTGATTCTTCTGAAGTATCATGTTTGATTTTTGCCCAAGGAGGTACTACAAATATATCTCCTTTGCCCCATAAATATTCTTTATTATTAATAGTTGTTTTACCTTTTCCTTCAACTACGGTGTATATAGTTCCATCTGTACTTCTATAAGAATTTCCAGAGAATGATTTAGGAATTAATTGCATAAACGTTGCCATTGTTGGTATTGCATGTCCTCCATTAGAGGGATTAACGTATTTTAACCTTAGTCCGTGACATTTATCCCATTCTTTAGATTCTTTCATTTTATCTAAGGCTTCTTTTGTTCTATCATATGGATAAGAAAATACAGGTGATGCACGGTTATCATATAATTTATGATCCACAGGTAAGAGCCCTGAACCGTATCTTGCTAATGAATCTCCCTCTATTTTTTTTAATTCTTGTGAATGCTCATTTAACTTTTCTGCAAAACTCGCGGAGAAATGGTTTACCATTGGAATATCTAAACCATCTAGCCATATCATCGGTTCATTAGAGTCATTTCCATGATCATGCCAAGTCCAAGATGGCGTAATAATAAAATCTCCAGGGCGCATAATAGTTTTCTCTCCATCAACAGCTGTGTAAGCGCCATTTCCATGCATTACGAATCTGAGTGCAGATTGTGTATGACGATGACTAGGAGCAATTTCTCCAGGAAGAATTAATTGAAGCCCAGCATAAAGAGTATCTGTGATCTTACTTTCACCTCTCATATTTGGGTTTTCTAAAATAAGAACTCTTCTCTCAGCCTGTTCAGCAGTAATTATTGATCCGGAGTCAAGTACGTGGTTTTTTGTATCTTTCCAATACCATATATGTGGATGCGTCCTTGTATTTGGTTCTGTTGTAACCAAGCTAGACAAAACCTCCCATAATGGAGCCATGTGTAATTTACTAATGTTATTATAAAAGTTATTTTTTTTCAAAGCTTACCTCTTTAAAGTTTTGTAAACTAAGAATATATAAATATTTAATTAATGCTAGGAAGTTCTAAATTTAATTTATTAACTACTAGTTCGTGAGTTAATTTTAAATAATCTTCCAACATTTCTTCATTTTTTCTTTTTTTGATACCCCATTTTCTATAAAGTTCATTGTTTTTAGATTGCGCTCTTCCAAAAAATGCAGGCAACATAGGATAGTATCTATTTATGGCTTCTTGAATTTCTTTTTTTCCTTCCTCTGTAGCAATTAGTTCTTTAGTAAAATCCTCACCAAATTTTGCATGAAATTTTTCTTCCGGCATAGTCATTCTTGCTACGCTTTTTAAAGGATGAAAAGAGCACTCAAGTAAATCTTCAACTTGAAGAATTTCAGCTAAATCAGCTAATAGTTTAATCACACAAAATTCGGCCCAAGTTTCCAGAGGAAACTCAAATATAGATAAAGGGTTTTTACCCTCAGGAGTCATTTCTTTTTCAGGTATATTTAATTTTTGCCCTAACTCTCTAAACCTTACATGATGACCATATTCTTCCATAGCAACCCTGCAAGTAAGCCATTTTGCATATGGATTAGGTGCTAATGCTATAGCCGGTTCATCAAATACTCTTGCTCCATATAGTTCATTGACTGCATGACTTCTTACGATTTTAATAATTGCTTCTCTATACTCATCTGGATAATTTGTTAACTCTTCACAAGTTTTAACTTGAGGAATTTCATTCAGTGCATTCATTTTATTTTCTCCTATAAGTAGCATTAAATAATTGGATCGTTAGAAAATGCTTCTAAATCAGTCTCTAAAGGTGTTAAATTTTTATCAAAATATTTTTCAAAGTTTTCTCTTAAGTCATTATGTCCACTACCCTCTTTACGAATAAAATTATATACTGGACGAGATTGATTATATAAAAAAACTTCTTTCGCTCTTACTCCAAATATTTGGCCGGAATATTTTTTTCCATAATCAGATGAAAGATAAGAAGTTAAATCTCCTATATATTTTGCATCTATTTTAAGAGCTGAATTTTTATATATTTTTTGCGCTTCATTTTGTGGTTTAATAGATTCTGTAACTCTTGTGGCGGCAAAAGGAGCAATTGCATTACATGTTATATTCGACCTTTGTAGATCTAGTGCTGTAACCCTTGTTAAAGCAATAAGTCCAGCTTTCGCTGAAGCATAAGCGGCTTGTCCATAATTACCCCATATTCCCGCAGAAGAAATTATATTTATTATTCTTCCGTAATTATAGTTGTGATCTAATTTTGCTTTTTCCTTCATGTGTTTACTAGTTTCTGAGATAATATTAAATGCTCCAGTAAGATTAGTATCTATAACTTTCTTCCAATCTTTAGCTGAATATTTGAAAATAAAACCGTCTCTTATAATAGCTGCATTATTTATTACAATATCTATGCTAGCAAATTTATCCAAAATTAAATCTACAGAGTTTTTTACATCTTCAATTGAAGAGACATCTTTAGTTATAGGTAGAGTTTTTACATTATAATTTTTATTTATTTCTTCAGAAATTTTTTCAGCTAAGTTAATATCATCGTGATTGCCACTGATGCTATAGCCTGGATCAAAAATTATAATATTACAGCCTTGCTGAGCTAAATTTTCTGAGATAGCTTTTCCTATTCCTCTTGCTCCCCCAGTAATTAGAGCAATTCTTCCTTCTAAATTCTTATTAGTCATTTTTATTCCCTGATTTCATCATAAGGAGTATAAAACGCATCCGAATGTATATCAACTTTCCTGATACCTTTGTTAGTTAATATTTTTTCTGCTGCTTCTACCATCTTTGGTGGCCCAGCTAAATAAGCTTTATACCCGTCAAAATCATTTATATCTTCTATTATTGCGTCTGTTACTAAGCCTTGTCTGATTGTTTTGTTTTTAGTTTTTTCTGAAATTACAGGATAAAATTTTAAATTATTATTAGCCTTTGTAATCATATCCAATTGTTCTGTAAAATATAATTCCTGCTCAGATTGTGCACCATAATAAATATTTATAGGTTGTTTCATTTCAATTTCTTGCGAATATTCAATTATAGATAGTATAGGTGCTAATCCTGTACCTCCTGCCACTGCAATTATTGGACCTTTATGTTTTTCTCGTAAGTATGCATTTCCATATGGTCCTTTAACTGTAATTATTTCGCCAAGCTTTAAATCATTCTTGACGTAATTACTCACTTCTCCCCCATCCAAAGTTTTTATATGAAATTCTAATTCATTAGTGTTTGGAGAATTAGCCATTGAGAAATGTTTCTCTTTACAATCACCAATATATAATTCAGCGTATTGCCCAGCTTTAAATTCAAAAACATTTTTATCATTTAATTTTAGATTTATAATAAATATATCTCTAGTTACCTTTTTTATATTTATGACTTCACATTTTAGATTCTTAATTTCTAAATTATTTTTATCATTTTCATTATCTTCGTTAAGAATATCTATTTCACAATCACTCCAGGGTACTGATCTGCAAGCTAAAATTAAACCTTGTTTTTCTTCCTCTTCATCTAATGCAAATTCTGAAAATGGTGACATTTCAATCTCTCCAGAAATTTTTTTTGATTTACATGCACCGCAGTTTCCAGTTCTACAACCATGTGGAAAATCTATCCCCTGATCTAGGGCAGACTCAAGTATAGTATTTCCATCATCAACTATAATTTCATCACCATTTATTATCTTTACTTTGAAAGGCATATAATCCTCTTTAAATATTTAATTTAAAAACTTAAATAAAATTCTAATTTAATTGCTGTAGATGATACGTTTATACAATATTGATAGATGTAATAATCAATTAGGGTTTAAAATACAATTAATTAAATTTATTTTTCCCAAGCTGTCCATGGATTAAACCCATATAAAGGTATTTCTTTGGGAATGCGGATATTTTCTTGATAGGCAATTCGATGAAGAGGATCATGAAAAAGAGGAATAAACCATTTCCCAGATCTAAGAATTCTATCTAGTATTCTGGTATATTCAATTAAATTTTTTCTATTTTTGGCATTAGTAATTTTTTGTATTATATCATCTATAGCTTTATGTTTTATTCCAGCATAATTTCTAGAACCAATTTGGTCAGCAGCCCAACTTCCCCAATAAATAGATTGTTCATTTCCCGGCGATAAAGACATATAATATTGAAAAATAATAGCATCAAAATCAAAAGTTTGGATACGGTTTTGAAATTGTGAACTATCTATAATTCTAATATTTAGATTAACACCTATTTTTTTTAATTTATCTTTCCAAATTAGTAGCATTTTTTCCATCTTATTTTTATTAGTGATTATCTCAAAGCTTAGAGGTTTTCCAGATTTAATATTTGTCATTTTTTGGTTTATTATTTCCCATCCAGATGCTTTTAATAAAGATATAGATTCTCTTATAGTTTCTCTTTCATTAATAGGAAGGTTTTCTATTTGCTCTAAAGCGTCTCTGCTAATATTATCCTTGTATTTAGATAATAGTATGTTTGCAATATCACTAGGGCTTTTTCTGGCAGATAGTTCACTATTGTCCCATGGCCCATACGTTTGTTTTAATAAACCATGGTTTACAACTTTATTAATAAATTCATAGGGAAACAATATTGCTACTGCCTTTCTTACATTTCTATCTTGGAAAAGCTGTCTTCTAGTATTTAAAATTATAGCTTCCATTCCTGAAGGAGATTTTTTCAAGAAGGTTTTTTTTATAATTTTATTTTCAGAATTTTGGTGGTAAGAATTTTCCCATCTAACAGAATCATTCTCAATATTAATATCAAATTCTCCTGATAAAAACGCCTCTAATGCTACATTTTGATCTCTATAAAAGTCATATCTAATTTTTTTAAAATTATATCTTCCTAAGCTGTCTTCATTATCCTTTTTCCACCAATTTTCATTTTTAATAAATGTTATAGATCTTCCTGTATCTATATTAGATATTTTATAAGGACCTGAACTTATAAAAGGTTCAAGTGTAGTTTTAGTAAAATCTTTATCGCCCCAATATTTACTATGAAGTACAGGCATTAAACCTATAATTAATGGCATTTCAAAGTTACTTTTATCTAAGAAATAGAATTTTACTTTTTTGTCATCTATTTCTTCTACTTTCTTTACCATTGAATAGTAAGATCTTGTATGTGGTCGACCATATTTTTTTAAAGTCTTCCATGAAAATATTATATCCTCGCTATTAATAGATTTTCCATCTGAGAATTTAGCTTCATCATATATTTTAAATTCTACCCACTTTCTATCTTTTGGAGTTCGTATAGCTTCAGCTATACCTGGATATAGTGAAAATGGTTCATCTGGGCTCCATGTCATTAAGGATTCTATGACTAATCCTTTAATTCCTGGTGGAGCAATACCTTTAATTATATAAGGGTTTAAACTATTGAATGTTCCAATTTTAGCTAGTTTAAGTATTTTATTAATAGGAGCGTTAATATTAACTTTAGTATCTCTTGCTTCTGCATCCCTATCTGTTGATCCGTGCATTGCAATAGTTTTATTAAAACTCTGGGCAAGACTATTATAGCTAAATAATAATATAAAATTTAGAATTATTATAAATTTAAACATATTCATATTAAATAATATTCTTTTTTATAAATTAAAACAATTTGATTAATAAATGCATTTATTTTTAAATTTGTTCTTGATTTGTTCTACAAATATTGTTATTTTTTAAAAAAATGTAATTAATAATTAGTTACATCTATTTTTTAGTTGACCATATCCTATATTTTGTCAATATAGATTTATAAACAACTATATATTGTGTTTATCCCCATTTTATTATCCACAATTGTGGATATGTGGATGGATTTGCGAAAGAATCTAGATAACCTAGATTTAAAATGGAGAAAAAGTATGGATGGTAGCGGTCTAGAAAGTTCATATCAAGGAAAAAACCAAGGTGATATGTTAAATATAGTGCAGGTTGAACGGGGAAAATCTGTAGAAATTAATTCTGACAGAGATGATCTTTTAACAGAATTTGGTAAAGCTACACTTGAAGATAGATATCTTATGCCAGATGAAACGCCTCAAGATTTATTTGCTAGAGTAGCCAGTTATTTTGCAGATGATGATGCTCATGCCCAACGAATATATGATTATATGTCAAGATTATGGTTTATGCCTTCAACGCCTGTCTTATCAAATGGGGGAACAGAAAGAGGTCTTCCAATTTCATGCTTTTTAAATGAATCTAATGATAGTTTACAAGGTATAGTTGATCTATGGAATGAAAATGTTTGGTTAGCTTCTCGTGGAGGAGGTATAGGATCTTATTGGGGTAATTTAAGATCTATAGGCGAAAAAGTTGGAAAAAATGGAAAAAATGGAAAGACATCAGGTGTTATACCTTTTATAAGAGTTATGGATTCTTTAACTCTTGCTATAAGTCAAGGTAGTTTAAGAAGAGGTTCTGCAGCGTGCTATTTACCTGTATGGCATCCTGAAATTGAAGAATTTATAGAAATGCGTCGTCCAACTGGGGGCGATCCTAATAGAAAAGCTTTAAATCTACATCACGGTATAGTAATTCCAGATGCTTTTATGCGTGCCGTTGAAGCAGATGAAGAGTGGGCTTTAAAAAGCCCTAAAGATGGTGCTGTCCAAACTACTGTTTCAGCTAGAGATTTATGGATACGTATTCTTACTGCAAGAGTAGAGACTGGTGAGCCTTACTTATTATTTATTGATAGAGTTAATGCTGATATACCACAACACCAAAAATTAGCTGGTATGAGAGTAAAAATGTCAAACTTATGTAGTGAAATAACCCTACCAACCGGAGAAGATAGGTTTGGTAACGATAGGACAGCAGTATGTTGTCTTTCATCACTAAATCTTGAAACATATGATGAATGGAAGAATGTTCCAGGAATGATAGAAGATATTATGCGCTTTTTAGATAATGTACTACAAGATTTTATAGATAGAGCTCCAGATTCAATGGCTAAGGCTAAATATAGTGCTATGAGAGAGAGAAGTGTAGGATTAGGAGTTATGGGCTTTCAAAGTTTCTTACAGAAAAAAAATGTTCCTATTGAATCTGTTACAGCATTATCCTGGAATAAAAAAATATTTAAATATATTAGAGAGCAGGTTGATTCAAGTTCAAAACTATTAGCAAAAGAGAAAGGTGCTTGTCCTGATGCGGCAGATTTTGGAATAGAAGAAAGGTTTTCTAATAAATTAGCTATAGCTCCAACTGCCTCTATTTCTATTATTTGTGGAGGAGCTTCTCCTGGAATAGAGCCTTCAGCCGGTAATTCTTTTGTACAAAAAACTTTATCAGGCTCTTTTAATGTGAGAAATCCGCATCTTAAGAAATTACTTTCTGAAAAAAATATGGATACTGATGAGATTTGGTCCTCAATTACTACTAATAAGGGCTCTGTTCAGCATTTAGATTTTTTAAGCGATCATGAGAAAGATGTATTTAAATCAGCATTCGAGGTAGATCAACGTTGGTTGATAGACTTAGCAGCGCAACGTACACCTTATATTTGCCAATCTCAATCTTTAAATGTTTTTATTCCTGCTGATGTTCATAAAAAAGATCTTCATCAAATTCATTTCCAAGCTTGGAAAAAAGGAATTAAAAGTATGTATTACTTAAGATCTATGTCTATCCAACGTTCGGATGTTGTATCTAATATGGGACAATCAACAAATAATGTCTCAGATCAAGAAAATACAAATGATTATGAAGAATGTCTATCATGTCAATAAATATCAATTATAAATAATACGGAGTTATAAGTAATATGTCACTTTTAGATGCAGAGCCTGTATACAAACCTTTCCATTATCCATGGGCTTATGATGCATGGTTACAACAACAAAGAATACACTGGTTGCCTGAAGAAGTTCCTTTAGCTGATGACGTTAAAGATTGGAATAAAGTACTAACAGATAAAGAAAGAAACCTTCTAACACAGATATTTAGATTTTTTGTTCAGGCTGATGTTGAGGTTAATAATTGTTATATGGGGCATTATTCAAGAGTATTTCAACCCACTGAAGTAACTATGATGTTAGCGGCATTTTCTAATACGGAGACTATACATATTGCTGCTTATTCATATTTGCTTGATACTATCGGAATGCCTGAAACTGAATACGAAGCATTTTTGCATATTAAAGAAATGAGGGATAAGTATGAATATATGCAAGGTTTTAATGTAGAATCTAATTTAGAAATAGCAAAAACTCTAGCAATGTTTGGTGCCTTTACAGAAGGCCTTCAACTTTTTGCTAGTTTTGCAATACTTTTAAATTTTCCAAGATTCAATAAGATGAAAGGAATGGGGCAAATAGTTACTTGGTCTGCAAGAGACGAAACTTTGCATACTAACTCTATTATAAAACTCTTTCATACTTTTTTAAGCGAAAACCCTGATGTCAAGAGAGAAGAGTTGGCAAAAGATTTATATGTTGCTTGTGACACAGTAATTCAGCATGAGGATGCTTTTATTGATAGAGCTTTTGAATTAGGAGGGGTAGAAGGTTTGGATGCAGAAACTGTTAAAAAGTATATTAGATATATAGCTGATAATAGACTAGCTCAACTAAAAATGGATCCCCTATATAATATTGGTAAGAATCCTCTTCCTTATATGGATGATATGTTAAATGCTCTTGAACATACTAACTTTTTTGAAAATAGGGCTACAGAATATTCACGAGCTGCTACTCAAGGTAGTTGGGAAGAAGCTTTTATTTAATTATAAAAACTAAACCTAGTTTGAATGAATTTTTGACCATACTTTATTAGGTGTTGCTGGCATGTCTATATGTTCAATATTCAAAGCATTCACTAATGCATTAATTACTGCAGGTGGTGCACCAATGGCTCCAGCTTCTCCTGCGCCTTTTATTTGGAGTAAATTTGTCTCACATGGCACCATATTCCAACGAATATCTACGTTTATTAAATCTTCTGCTCTTGGTAAGGCATAATCCATAAAGGAACCTGAGAGTAATTGACCATTTTCATCATCGTAAACAGTATTTTCAAAAATAGCTTGGCCAATACCCTGAGCTATTCCTCCGTGAACCTGTCCTGCAAGCATATTTGGGTTAATAACTAGACCAAAATCATCCACTACAGTATATTTTTTTATTTCAATTTGACCTGTATCTCTATCTACTTCTAACTCACATATATGGCAACCGTTAGGAAAGGTATAATTGGGAGGGGTCCACTGACTAGAAATTTTTATTGGTTCATCATTTTCATTAGCAATATCTTCAAGACTAATTGATAAGTTTGTTCCTTCGGAAAAAAGAATACCTTCTTTGTAAACCAAAGTACTTTCGTCAACATTTAATTTTATAGCAGCTAAAGATTTTGCTTTGCTAATAATACTTTCTGATGCAACTTTTATGGCTGCTCCTCCTACAGGAACTGATCTAGAGCCGCCTGTACCCGCTCCAAAGGCAATAACATCAGAATCTCCTTGTATAACTGTCATTTTATCAGGGCTAATTCCTAAATATTCACATAAAATTTGCTTATATGCAGTCTCATGTCCTTGCCCGTTTGATTGGGTCCCTATATGTAAAATGATATTTCCATTTTTTTCTAAAATTATAGTAGCTTCTTCTGGTCCTCCTCCAGAACAAGCTTCAATATAGGTAGATAACCCAATTCCTCTAATTTTATTATTTTTTTCTGATATTTTTGCACGATCTGCAAAACCTTCCCAGTCTGAATCTTTTACAGCAAGTTCCATATTACTTATAAAATCTCCAGAGTCATATGTATGATTTAATGCAGTTTTATAAGGCATTTCTGAACTAGGAATTAAGTTACGTCTTCTAATTTCTATAGGACCCAGTCCTGTTTTCATACCTGCTACGTCAACCAACCTTTCTAATACAAATGACGCTTCTGGCCTTCCTGCACCTCTATATGCGTCAATAGCTGGCGTATTTGTAAACACTCCTTTAACATTTACATATATTGCAGGAGTTTTATAGCAACCTGCTAGCATAGCGGTACCTGCTAAAGTAGGAATAAATATAGCAAAATTGGATAAATAAGCTCCCATATTAGCTATTGTATCTATTTTAATTCCTAAAAATACTCCATCTTTATCCAGTGCTAATTTAGCTTTTGTAACATGATCTCTTCCATGAGTATCAGAAAGAAAAGCTTCACTTCTTTCTGAAATCCATTTTACTGGTCTACCAACTTTTTTTGATGCAAATAAAGAACAAATATATTCAGGGTAATTAAAAATTTTCATACCAAAACCACCACCTACATCTGTTGTTATGACTCTGAGTTCTTTAGGTTCTATATTTAAAATATGTGAGATTCTATCTCTAAGACTATGTACGCCTTGTGATGAACATCTTAGTTCATATTTATTATTTTCTTTATTATAGTTAGCAATCGCTCCTCTAGTCTCCATTGAATTAGGAACAATTCTATTATTTATCAACTCAATTTCTACAATAGAATCAGCATTTTTAAATGCATCTTCTACCTTATTTTGTTCGCCCATTTCCCAATCAAAACATAGGTTATTTTTTGTATTTTCCCATACTTGAGGTGAGTCATCTTTTATAGCTTCACTGCAAGAAGTTACAGAGGCTATTTCTTCAATATCAGCAAATATTAACTCTGAGGCATTTTTTGCTTGCTCAATACTTTCAGCAATTATTATGGCTATTGGGTCTCCTACATGTCTAACTTTATCTATAGCAATAGCTGACCTTTCTGGAGTGACCATCTCAGTATCATCTTTATTTTTAGCCATAAAATTAGTAGGCATATCTTTAATACCTGATTCTCTTAAATCTTTACCTAGAAATATATTAATAACTCCAGAGGCATTTAAAGCATCTTCTATATCTATATTTTTGATTATTCCATTAGAAACATTAGACCTTAATACATACATATAAGTTTGATTTTCTAATGAAATGTCCGCCGTATATAAACCTTTACCAGAAATAAATCTTACGTCTTCATCTCTTAGTACAGGTTGACCAATTCCAAATTTATTCATTAATACCTCTTTAATTTCTTTCTATCAGCAATTATTATATCATAACACTTTAAATTATAAAATATAAATTGAGAGTATTTAGATATTGAAAAAAATTAAAATAAAGTTTTCAAATAATTTTATTATAGTTGAGCTTAATAATAGTGATACAGCAAAAAAAATATATGCCTCATGTCCTATAAAATCAACAATGAATAAATGGGGAAATGAAATTTATTTTGAAACTGCAATAAAAGTAAAAAAAGATAAAACAGCTAAAGATATTATAAATTTAGGAGAAATCGCTTACTGGGTTGAAGGATATTCTATTGCTATTGGATTTGGGCCTACTCCAATATCTAAAGCAGATGAAATACGACTAGTAACAAAAGCTAATATTTTTGGAAAAACTAAGTCAAATTTATCTTCATTAGGTATGGTTAATTCCGGAGAAATTGTTATAGTAGAGCGAATGGATTAATTAAGGGATATATTATGACAAAAAATGTAGATTTTTACTTTGATTACGGAAGTCCCGCTACTTACTTGGCATGGACGCAAATAGATAAAATAATAAATGATGCAAATGCAAATCTTAATATGATACCAATGCTACTAGGAGGTGTATTTAAAGAAACAGGGAACTCTTCTCCAGCATTTATTCCAGCTAAAAGTAAATGGATGAATAAAGATTTAAAAAAACATGCTGAAATTTATGGGGTAGATTACAATTCTAATAGCTTTTTTCCTATTAATACACTTAACTTAATGCGGGGTGCAATAGCTGCTAAGAAAATGAATATTTTCGATAAGTACTCAGAAGCTATTTTTACTGGAATATGGGTAAAAGATGTAAATTTAGGAGATATCCCTATACTTCAAGATTATTTAAATAAAAATGGAATTAATACTGATGAACTTTTTAGTTTAGTGCAGTCTGATGAAATAAAGTCATCATTAATTGAAAATACTCAACAAGCTGTTGAAAAAGGTGTTTTTGGTGCTCCTACATTTATAGTAAATAATGAATTGATATTTGGTCAAGATAGGTTAGAATTTTTAAAAATGGCATTAAAATAAAAGATTTTTTTGTTAATGTGTTGTAAAATTAGGACTAGATAACTATTTATATAAGTATAGTTTTAATATGTTTATTTTTAAGGAATAATGATGAATAGTGATTTTCAAAAAAAAGCAAATTTTAAAATAGGTGAAATAGTAAAACATCGCTTATTTTCATTTAGAGGGGTTATATTTGATGTAGATCCTGAGTTTATGAATACTGATGAATGGTATGCTTCAATACCTGCAGATATGAGGCCAAAAAAAGATCAACCTTTTTATCATTTATTTGCTGAAAGTGAAGAAGGGCCATATATTGCCTATGTTTCACAGCAAAACTTACTTAAAGATGATAGCCAAGAACCATGTCTACATCCACAGATAGATGTCATGTTTAATAATATCGGTGGAGATTATGTTCTGAAAAAAGAGAACATACATTAGAATATATCTATTTTTTGTCGTTCATCCATGGAGCATCTGGAGAGTTAGCATCTCCAAGATCTATGGGTTTTTTAATGTCATTATCATTTCTTTTCCATCTTATAATATTTTTTTTAGTAATAATTCTTCCTATTAAATAGGCCAAAAATATACATAGAATAAGTGTCAGAATTCCCATAATTGGGTGATAGCTCATTTGTAACCTTTCCTTAATTAATTTTAATATTTCAATTTATTTAAATAAATTAGAAGGTTCACTCTATAGGACTAATAGGAATTTCTAATTTTATAAATATATATAATTATAAATTGAATGGAGGATAATACAAGTTTTTAGGAGACAAAGTAAATACTTCATATCCTGAAGAAGTAACACAAATAGTATGCTCAAATTGAGCAGATAATGATTTATCCCTAGTTACAGCTGTCCAACCATCAGAGAGAATTTTTACATCGTACTTTCCAACATTTATCATTGGTTCAATAGTAAAGAACATTCCTTCTTTTAGTTGAATGCCCTCATTTTTTTTTCCATAATGCAAAACACTAGGACTGTCATGAAAAACTCTTCCAATACCATGTCCACAAAAGTCTCTAACTACAGAGTAACCTTTTTTTTCAGCAAAATTTTGTATAGCAAAACCTATATCTCCTAATGTTGCTCCAGGCTTTACTTCCTCTATGCCTCTCCACATTGCCTCAAAAGTAGTTTCTATTAATTTTATAGCCTTGATACTAGGTTTGCCAACCCAGAACATTCTACTAGTATCTCCATGCCACCCATCCAGAATGACAGTTATATCAATATTAAGAATATCTCCATTTAAAAGAATTTTTTCGCCTGGTATTCCATGACAAATAACATGATTTATAGATGTACAAATGGATTTTGGAAAACCTTTATAATTTAGCGGTGCCGGAATAGCTTTATTTTTTAAAATAAAATCATAACACTTTTTATCTAGAGTTTCTGTAGTAACTCCTGGTTTTACAAAAGGTGTTATATAATCAAGTACTTCTGCTGCAAGTTTTCCAGCTTTTCGCATTCCAATTATATTACTTTTATCATGTATCATTACACCTGTATCTTGATCTATATACATATTTTATCCTATTTATTGATTAATAATTGAATATTTTTCCCAATATCTATAGCTTTGTTGCTTAAAATAGTGTCCATGCAAATTACTTCAACCCCGGCATTTAAAGCGTTATTGAATTCTTCAGCATATTCTGTATCTATGTCTTGAGCAATTTTAAAAAAATTACAATCATTTCTTTGAATTAAATATAGCATTACAGCTCTTAGTCCAGACTTAGATATTAAAGATAGTTCTCTTAAATGCTTAGCACCTCTTGTTGTAATTGCATCAGGAAATTCAGCAAGTCCTTTTTCTCTAGAAAGGTGAACATTCTTTATTTCCACATAGCAATCTTTCTTAGAATCATCTTGAAGAAGTATATCAATTTTAGAATTAGTACCATATTTTACTTCTCTTTTTAAGATAGAATAATCAATAAGTTCTTTTATTTTATTATTTTGAATTGCTTCTTGAACTATTTTATTTGGATTATGAGTATTGATTCCAATTATAGTTTTATCTATTTGAACAAGTTCCCAACTCCATTTAAGTTTCCTTTTGGGGTCATTACTTTTAGATAGCCATGAAGTAACTCCTTCTTTATTAACTCCTAGCATTGCTCCAGTATTTGCACAATGGGCTGTAACTAGAGAGCCATCTTCCAAAATATGATCACTAAAAAATCTTTTATATCGCTTTATAAATTTAGCTTTGACAAGTTTACTAGAGAAATCCATATGGTATATTATATTGTTTGAAAAAGAATGGTCTATAATTAATTAATATTTAAGGAAAATTATGAAAAATAATAATAAAAAATCACTATCTTCAGCATGTATTTTGGTAATTGGTGATGAAGTTTTATCAGGTAGAACAGAAGATAAAAATATTAATTTTATAGCCAAAAGATGTGATAATATTGGCGTTAGTGTTAATGAAGTAAGAATCATACCTGATAATAAAGAAACTATAAAAAATACGGTTTTAGAATGCTATAAAAAATTTGATTATATTTTTACTACTGGCGGAATAGGTCCAACACATGATGATATAACAACAGAGTGTATAGCCTCTGCTTTTAATCTTGATGTGGAAATTAATGCAGAAGCTTTAAAAAGATTAAAAGATCATTATAAAAAATCAAATGTCGAACTTAATGATGCACGAATTAAAATGGCAAAAATTCCTAAAGGGGCTAAATTAATCGATAACCCTGTTTCATCTGCACCAGGTTTTATAGTAGAGAATATATATGTTTTACCAGGAGTTCCAAAAATATTACAAGCAATGTTTAAGAATTTAGAAGATGAAATAAAAGGTATAACAAACATGGTTTCTAAAAATATTATTGTATATAGTCCAGAAGGTGAAATTGCAGATTTTTTAGAAAGTATACAGAATGAATTTGCAGATATTAGTATTGGTTCTTACCCTTATTTTAGACCCCCCGATGTTGGTACTAACATTGTTTTGAGGTCAATAAATAAAAATTTAATTAATGAAGCTACTATTGCAATTTGTAGAAAATTAAAGGAGAATAAAATTCTGTTTGAAGAGTGATAAGTTTAATGGGAGGAAATAATGGGTAATACTAATTCAAATACAGTTCCAGAAAATTTAAAAAAGTTAGAAGCATTATATGAAAAATTAGAAAGAGATCCAAATTTAGAAAAAGCGTTTCTAACTAATAAAAAGAAATTTTTGGAGGATCATGGGTTTAAAGAAGAAGAAGTTAATCATTTAATAAATAAATTACAAAGGGATAGACTTTCTGAATTATCTTCAGTTCTTAAGGAGCAAGAAGAAAAACTTAACTAGTTTATTTAAAACAGAAATTAAATTTATAAAGCAGCCTCATAAATAGACTTTGCATCACTTAAATTTAATTCTCTTGGATTATTTATTAATAATCTCTCCTGTTTCATAGCGTCTTCAGCTAATTGTGGAATATCATTATGTTTTATTCCAACTTCGCTAAGAGTTTTAGGTATTTTTAAATCAGTAATTAATTCTTCTATTCCAATAATAAAGTTATCTATAGTTATTTTTTTTCCAGCTAATTGTGGCAAACAATCAACTGCAATCTCACAATACATTTCTTCTGCTTTTATACTATTAAATTGTAAAACTTTAGATAAAACTAATGAGTTAGATAAGCCATGAGGAACATGAAATTTAGCACCGATAGGATAAGCTAAAGCATGTACAGCTGCACACGGGGCATTAGCGAAAGCCATACCAGCTAACATAGAGCCCAATAACATATTTTCTCGCGCTACTCTATTTTTGGGCTCGCTTACCACTATTCTTAAATTTGATCCTAATAG
>CEUV01023357.1_pt1 | contig 25983 bp, 32 predicted proteins | sample 356401 | NCBI WGS metagenome assembly CEUV01 (sample SAMEA2622710, study PRJEB7988) | marine metagenome | isolation source: saline water (ENVO:00002010), including
AGATAATGAAATGCTCTGAAATAAATTCAATGCTTTTTTTAAATATATTTGCGCATTTTCAAAATAATGTTTTGGATGAGATATATCGTCTTTTTCCAAATCATGAACCATATACATAAACATCTTTATATAATTATAACCTGAATCATATGATTGAGGATTATATTTCCTGAATTTTCTCATTTTATGAAGATATTTATTCAGATCTTCGTTAAAATGGATTTCATGTTTTACTCTGTGATTATCTTCTATTACTTTATCATATTTCTTTTTTTCATTATCTTTGATATCTTTAAATGTTTCATTTATATTTTTGTAGTTTACAAAAACGAAAAGTAAAATACTGATCATGAAAATTATATTCGTCTCTAAATGTCTTGATATTAAAATTATTATAACTGTCATTATCGCTAAAAATTTTATATTTGGTTGAATAATAGTCTTTAAAAAATTACTAGTATCAATGCTATCTATCATGATGTAGTTATATTTACTAAATAGATTATAATTGATAATAAAACCAATAATATGCCTATATACAAGATGTTTTGATCTTTTCTCATAAATATTATTATTGCAATTAAGTTAACTTTTATCATTTGATATGTAGATTTATCGTTATCATATACGTCTTCCATTACTTCAGCTTCATAATATGCTTTTGTATAACCATCAAATGAATATGTTAAAAAATTCACTAATTTATTCATAATATTACCCAATGATTCATCTAAAATTGTTTTAGGTTTTATCATATGATCTTTTTCATGTATCTTCTTTATCTGATGTAATTCATGATTGCTTAAATCTTTGGAATGAGTCGCAATTTCTTCCAATCCAGCACTACTCATCTGGGGTCTTGTTTCTCTTGTAATGTCTCTCATATGAACATTTAGGAGTTGATCCATTTGATCATCTTGTAAATCATTTTCATTGATGCTACCTTCTCTTATTGACTGTCTCATTCTCACTAAATCATTCTCTACTTTATCGTTTTGTAACCGTATCATATCATTTACATCTTCTATTAATTCACCTCTTACTTGATCTTTTATATCAGATTTTAGTCTATCATAATCTATAGTTGAATCTTGACCAGATGTATTCACCATATCTATTATATTAAATTATATTTTTAATAATAGATTTAATTGTAAAAATAAATGATATTTAATATTATTTCCTGCGTTGACATGTACCTTCTTGCATGTGCCCATAAACTGGCCTATACAGCGCACAATAATTTGGTATAGCTTTTCCATCATTATCAATATGACCACACATATTGCAATCATCATCATGCTGACAATCGTATCCGATACAGCCTTTTTGACCACCTGTATTACATGGACAATCAGGGAATGCGTATGTATTGTATTTCGAATAATCAGAATCATTCATTCCTTCTAAATTAACACCCATGAAAGAACAAAGTGCTAAACCAATAAGAACACCTAATAGCATTTCTTTATTATCTTTAAGAACCTTAGGACATTTATTCCCTCCAAAATAACAAAATCCAACTACGGCAACAAGAATTATCAAAAGAATATTCATTATAATATGCATAAATAAAAAAAATAAGATTAAATAAATTACTTACAACCAGTACATATTTTACAATAATATTTATTGAATCCTAATAAATCATAAATTAAATGAACTAAAAATCCAGTCACAAATAACAATAAAAGCGGATTACTAATTCCAGAAACATATTGGATACCATAACCAAGGACAACTATTGACAAAGCAACAACAAATGCTTCAATAGATATTTTAATCGGATAATTATTCATTGAAAAATTCTTCAAATAATCCATATATTATAATATAATATATAAATATAATGATAAAAGATTTAACATTTTTACATTTTCTGACTGCTGCGGTTGTAATTGAACTATTCATGTTGTATTTGTTTAGATTCACTAAAAGTCCTTTCACAGGTATATCAATCAATAGATGGTATGACAACTTAGGATGGTCTGCGGTTATCCTGGATGTTTTATCCGTTTTGATAGGATTTTATTTAGCTAAATATGTTTATGAATATCTAGTAGATAAAAATTATATTAATACAGATTACGAAATGTTAAAATTTTTAGGATTAGTTTTACTTGTTCAGATTACACATGATTTCTTATTTTATTTCTTTGTTATCAAACCCTATCCTAAAAATAAAAATACGGTTATGGATGAATTCAAAAGATATGCCGAAAATGTTAAAACAGGTGCTGTCATAGGTGATTCATTTATGTATCTCTTAGCAACCCCTTTATTGTATCTCATTATACAAAAAAATAATACAAATACAAATACATTTATCTCAATAGTATGTTTTTACTTAATAGGATATTTAATCTATCAAAAGCCTAAGATAAGTATGAAATAATATGAACATTACCTAACATCATACGCCTACAACAGTATTTATGTAGTTTTAATTCGTCTAAAACCTTTCCTTCAATACTCTTTTCTGCTTTTGGATTTTTAACATTAATATATTTTAACTCAAGTAAATCTTCTTCTGGATTTACTGAACCATTCATGTTATTTTTGTCATTTTGAACTGCGGAAATATAGGGGATCCATTTATCAGCAAGAACTTCGCCACATGTATAACAACGAGATGGAATTAACATATTTATATATATTTAATACTTGTTAATATTTTAAATCAAATTTATTAATTTATTAATTTAATGATCTATTTAATGACATATTTAATGACATATTTAATGACCAATTGATTGAAATTGAGTACAATAGGGATTATCTTCTCTAAAACACATCATACGGGTACAACCTCTAATTTGACCATTGTTAACCATACATGTATTACATCCATCAAACCATGTCGTGCATCCATGTGGGATAACATCTATATTTTGTCTTTCAGGTGGAACAATATCAAAAATAATACCCTCTTGTTTCCAATAACGATTATCTTTATTGCAATTATTTTCACAATTTGTTTTCCCTTGAGCATTTAGTGTTAATTCTACGCTTCTGTCATTTGGAATAGTAAGTTGAGCCACTGTGTATTCATCACCATCTACAATATTTATTTCAGGATCAATAGTAAATACTGCCCCATCAGTAGTATGAATACCAGAAGTTTCGGTCCATGATGAAAAATCAATACCTACTGTCATAACTTCATTATCTTGATTTCCATCGGTAATACCCACAGTTAGCCAACTATCATATTGAGCGTCTGGATCAATATTTACAATAGCGGGCAATACACCACCAATATTACTATTAAAATTAACAATACTCTGATATGCGGGTGGGATAATCATTGGGTTGGGCTTATGTTCATCATCTCCATAAATCGCGTAAATGTTCTTCACATTGGGGTTTTTAATGATTAATGATAAACGATATGTTGAATATCCACTTAAACCATTTTCACCACAATCCGTTACTTCGGTAATCTTAGGACACACAAATTCATTATCACAATCATTATAAGGAATACTACAAGCGTGAATATCACCTTGACATAAATTATCTCTTATTCGGATATTGTTATTCATACAATCATTTAATACAGTCCGTGTATTTTCTAAATCACAGTTCTGACAATCACTATCACATCTATGATAAACAGCCATTTGAACTTGGGAACAAGTGTTAAAAAATGGATTAACTACTGATACATCATTCTTTTTATCATTAACTGAAACAGGTGGCATAGGTGGTGGCATAGGTGGTGGCATAGGCGGTGGCATAGGTGGTGGCATAGGGTCTATAACACGAATAGGATCATTACACCGACATGTATTACATCCATTATTATCTTGAACAAATCCATTTTCACAATACATTAGACACATAACATCAGGACAATGTGTTTCGGGTAAGGGAATACTGATAGGCCCTTCAACATCACAACTTGTCGGGCAAGCAATATTCATACCATTCCTCTGCTTATTTAAACAGTCATCACAAGATGTGAAATGATCTTTACAAGGTGTTTCCCAAGCTCTAATACACGAATTAGAAGATTCACACCAACTGTAACCCGCCGAAATTAAGCAATTATTAGTATCTCTCTCTCCACCTACAAGTTGAGAATAAACATTAGAAAAATATAAAGCAAACGATAAAATCTTAAACATATTATAACTAAATTTAATATTTAAATTTTAAATAATTAATTCAATTAGTAACATGCAAAGTTTTCAAACTTATATAGAATCATTCGTAAAAGATAAGAAAGAAAAAAATTTCATACTAGAACCACTCACAGTAATATTTAGATTATCCATGTTACAATACAAAGATAAAGGCACAAAAATATCTATTAGAGATAATAGTATTCATTATCAACCCCCTTCTTATGGCCAAGGAATAATAAGAATGATGGATGGAGACACCCGTGAAGATTTACATAATTTGTATCATCCAATATTAAAATGCGTAGAATGGTATCCATATGAAAGTTATCAATTTATTTATGACGAATGTATCAAAGGGATAGGTATTTTAAATAGTAATTACGAGACACATAGCACAATAAAACATACACTGAATCATTACATTGATGTAATTCGAAGTAAAGATACTACAAATATATCTAGATGCGTTGAAATTAATCCTGTAATTGATTCATTAAAAGAAATATGGACTCATTCTGAAATTCAATCGGCTATATCATTGTTAAAATTAATCCATGAAGATATTAATCGTGATATTTATTTAGATTCATTAGAATTGATAATTCATAATAAAGAAAGATTTATTAATGAATATTTACACCGAATATCTACAGAATATTAAATATTATTATATTATATGAATTACATTGTCATTCTTTTAATTTTTATATTTTTCATATTATTTTTTAGTGATAATATAGAAAATATAGATCAAAATAATATTTATGGAAATGTATTAGAAACATGTAGTACCGATCCTATGACAGGATGGAGGAGAGATGGCAAATGTAATACAGATGAAAATGATCAAGGGACTCACACTGTATGTGCCCAAGTGACCGATGAGTTTTTAGAATATACTAATTCGCAAGGTAATGATTTAACTACACCTAGAGATGGGTTTCCTGGTTTGAAAGAAGGAGATAAATGGTGTCTTTGCGCAATAAGATGGAAACAAGCACAAGAAGCGGATGTAGCACCATTACTAGATTTAAATGCTACAAATAGTAAAACTCTTGAATATGTAGATAGAGAAATATTAGAAGAATATAATATTGAAAATTAGTATTTAATTTATATTACTCATTTATGAAAAAAAAAAATGTTTTACTATAGTATATAATAATGGGTGAAATGAAAGTTGAGCATGTATTGTTATTTTTAGTCGGTGCTTTTTTAGTATATCATATGATGGGTAAATGTAGAGGTTTTGAGGGATTACAAGGACACTGGCCTGAGTTTGATGAGGGATGCATCAAGAAGTTTGGAAAGGGGTGTTATTTTAAAAGTGTTCCATTTTTTGGTGGTGGATATTGCACTTGCGATTAAATAATAGTATCAAATTTAAACCTTTTGGAATATGAACCAATTATTAAATCCACTCAATTCTCTTAAGAGCGCGTTCTTTGGTTTCAGTAGTTGAAATGATTCAGGGAAGAATCTCTTTAATGAAGTGTCTTTAGAATACAGTTTATCTAAATCATCTATTATCATCTCAAATCCACCAAATCCATCTGAATATGAATAATCTTTGTTATCAAAGAATCCCTTAAATTCCTTTTTAACTTCTGGTCTAACTAATTCTAAATCATATTCTTTCATTAATTCTATGAATAATTGAAAGTTTACTAGATATTCTGTGACTGTTTGACCAATACTACTCATGTAAACATCGATCGCTTGACCGAATAATTTACCAATATCATCTCTACTATAACTAAAATCTTCTATATCATACTTTTTATGAATACTAAAGACTCTATTACCAAATTCATCCATCATTTCTATATTATCTGATTCATTTAACCTTTGAAATACCTTCATTCCATCATAACATGTTCCAATAAAATATCCACCCTTTTTAATATTTTCAGATATATTTTGCATATAAGTTCTTAGAGTCAATTCATCACTGAAATAATAATGAATTGAGAATTGCGATGATATTACATCAAATCCTCTTTTGCCAAGACCCTTGAATTTAGGCACAATTGGTCTTAGTTCTTTGGGTAACGCTTTTTGTCTATCATAAAGGATATCTAATAGTAATTTATTTCTTTCAACATGTTCACCAACACCACCTGCTCCACCTTTAATAGATTTACCTGTATCATATTGGATGAACATGGCTTTAGGTTTATCTCCTCCAGATAGATAATATTTTTTTGCCCCCACATTTACATCTGGGGAAATATCTAATCCTAGTAGGAAATTTACATTTCCAGATCTTAAATATTTTCCTATATCACCACCTCTTCCTATACTTGTGTCTAATATTGAAATACCACTAGTGCTTAGAGTTGTAACACTTCTGATAAGTTTATCTTTGATATAATTGTGAAATTCCCGTAACGGTGTATCTGCTCCAGTCTCGCCTTCCCCAACATAATATGAATATTCTTCCACATTTTGTAATGGTAGTAAATCTTTAGTGAATAGTTGTTTTCCTTTAATTAAATCATCTGTAACAGGATATTGAATTGTTTTCCATACATTGTTCGCAGTATGACTATCATTGGGTCTTATTTTATCATCGCGTACTCTTAAGGGAACCCATTGATATCCAAATGGATTATTTGGTTCATATCTCATCTCATAGATAAATCCATCTTGAACTTCTGTTTTATCTTTCAAACAAATACACTTGTCTTTTGTTAAAGGAATATTACAAATGTGAATGCTATCTTTTTCTGTAGGCGGATTAAATAAAGTTTCATTTTGTTTACGCTTATCATAACCAAGTATTTTCCATGTAAAATCAGTGGTCTCATCTTTACGAATATCATATCCAACATACATTTCTGCTTGATAACATTTGATAGTCTTACCCTTCCGAGTAAATGATGATATCTTAGTGTGTTTTCTACCATTTACCTCTTCTTTCACAAATCTTAATCTGAAATCAATTGTATTTTCTTCAGGGGGTTTCCATTTATAATTTTGAGACCATGTTCCGCTTATATTACTTACTACGATGGTTTCATTATCGGATTTTACTGGATAATACATTGGTAAGAAGATTAAACCATCAATACTATATTCATAATTATTATTCTTGTCTAAATCTAAGATTTTACGATTCATTTTACCAATTTCTTTTAGATTCGTGAATTTACTCTCATCTTTTTTATCTCTCTTTAGTGCTTTTGGTCCCATATAGTAATTTTTATATCCTATGCGTATTGTATCTTTTGAATCAATTGTAGGTTCTTCCTTTGACCAGTTTGATGAATATATCCCTTGTTTTAATGATAATAATTTAATATCCTCTATTTCTACTCTTTGTTTAAATTTATGAAGAATACCTGAGCGACTTGGTAAATCAGCTTTCTTTGGAGTCCAAGGGTATGAGTAAGGTTGACTCGCGTATTCACCATTGTCCTGATAATAGATATCGAATATCATGAATAATTTTATATCTTTTCCATTACGATCTTTTGTAATATATTCTCCGTCTAAAATCGCACTACCAACACCTTTAAATTTTAATCCTGTGCATATTATTTCTTTCTTTTGAGTTATTAGATAACCTTCTCTATCTTTACCAATAAATAGTTGTGCCCTTATGCCATCTGCTTTTTCTGTTACAACATATCCAGATAGTATACTATGAGGATTATCTGGATCAATCTCACTCAGACCCATCGAAACTGGTTGAGGACCTACGAAGAAAGGTTTTTCACCTGTTTGTTCTGTCATTGTCTTATATTCATCGAGTAATTCATTACATTTCCTTTGAGAAACTATCAATGGAGAATCTGATATAGTAAATAAGATATCACCAACTACAGCATTAAATTTTAAATTTACAGTATCAATGAATCTATTATCCTTACTTAGATTATTATGAGATTTTGGAGCCCATGAAGGTAGTGTAACCTTTCCTGCTCCAGCAGATTCATAACCCGAAGAATATCCAGAAGAATCATCAACTACATCTAAATCATCTGGATAATCACTTGGATAGTTACTCTGACCTTCTATACCTGAAATGTATTTACATGGAACATAAACAGTATCACTATAATTATCTTTAGAGAAATTATCTCTGAATTTTTTATCATCTTCTGCTATTCTAATCTTGTCTTCTTCAGAAGCTGGTGGATAAATAGTATACTTAACGTAATTTTCATTTTCTGGAGCACCTTCATAATTCGCTGTGTAATTTTCAGCAACTCCATCATATAATAATTCTTTATTGTTGTCCTTGATCAACCAAAATATCCAAGAATTATCTGGATACCAATAATTCATGTAAATTAAATTCATCGGATCTCCTCTTAATGCGGCTGCCTTTGTCCATAGTGTAACCATCGTTGGTCTATCATATGTTTCTGCTTCAATTATAGGCTCCGAATAATTTATAGCATCATATTCAGACATGAATCCATATCCGGCATCATCATCCCCAATATAATATTGAGGTCCATCGGGCGAAAATGATATATTTGGATCAACTTTTGTTATTAATGATACCTGTGCTTCATAATCTTCTTCAGACATACCTTCATCTTTCCATTCACTATAAACACGTTTTGAATATTCTACTATCGGATATTTCCCTTGTAAAGCATTGTATCCTACATACTCTATCTCAACCTCATATATTTCCTTCCCTACTAAAATTTTAGAATCAACTAAGTTTTTCGCTAAATTATATGTCTTGCGTTTTGGATTGTAAGTATTACTCTTTACAGCAGTTAAATCAATTCTAAAGAGATTGTCTTCAGTATAAAATGAAAATCTCTTCTTATACCGATAATATTTTAATCCATCTTTTAGATTGTCTTTGAATTTAATGACTTCATCATCATCATCTTCTAATTCTATCTCTTTCTTAAGATTGATTCTAAAATTATAATCCGTATTGACAACCTGTTTGAAAGTTAATGAAGGATTCTTATCATCTCTGTTTGCTACCTTTTTCATGAATTTGACAGTCGGAATATCAACAATTGAATTGGTTTTGCAATAAGTTTTAATATTCTGAACACCATCAACTGTACAACGGATATTACTTAATCCAGATCTTTCTAATTTTACAAATTGTAATCTTATGTCTAATGAATTACTCTCATTGGCAAATCTGTAATTTTGTCTTAAGTGATTTAATAATCTGATAAATTCACTCTTTTTTAATATATTTCTTGGGTTACTACCATAAATCCATTCTAATTCATATTCCTTACTCACTAATGATTTTTTCATAAATTCTTTGAGTGATTCATATGGACCACCCTTACGATTGGTTTCAAAGATGTTCATGTTATATATATTATATCTAAGTTATATTTTTTAAATAACTCATAAAAAATCAAATTTAATGTAAAATATTAATATCTTAAAAATATATTAGTTATTAGGGATCCGAACATCTCGTCGGACCTTCAGTACACAACCATTGCATTTCCCCCGTCACCTGATTCCTACGGCTAATGGGCTCACCATCACATTGATAGTTTCTAAAAGTACCATACTTCCAAAAATTATCACCACACCATTTTTGCGTATCGTTCTTATTCATAACATTTTGGTCTTGGCCAAAATCATAACAATTTTCATCCCAGCCAGCGTTTGATTTCCCTGTACACGGAGGAGTAAGCCCCTCAACTCTTCCACATCTACCCATCATATGATATACTAAAAAAGCACCGACTAAAAATAACAATACATGCTCAACTTTCATTTCACCCATTATTTTATACTATAGTAAACATTTTTTTCCCCAAAATGATTAATTTTAAACTGATTTAATAATCTGATAAATTCACTCTTTTTTAATATATTCCTTGGGTTACTGCCATAAATCCATTCTAATTCATATTCCTTACTCACTAATGATTTTTTCATAAATTCTTTGAGTGATTCATATGGACCACCTTTACGATTGGTTTCAAAGATGTTCATGTTATATATTATATGTAAGTTATATTTTTTAAATAACTCATAAAAAAATCAAATTTAATGTAAAATTTTAATATACTATTTATAATTTCAAACGTTTAGTTTCATCATATTAATACTATCATACAAGACAGCCTTTGTTTTATTCTTACCTTTACTATCCTTTAATGTAAAATAATTATTAATTTAAAATTAATTAGTGGGGGATGATAGTGCAGGTTCGGTTGGAGATACACTTGCCTGGAAATGTTTTCGGATCCGGTCGGTCATCGGGATTTTTCAAGTCAAATGAAGGTTTCCATCCTTTCGGTGTCTGCCACATACATTCTTCTCCCTTCCCGTCTGCGGTATTGCCAGTAGCATAACTACGAGCACAATCTATTAAGTCCCTCGCATCAGAACAGCTGTTGAGACTTTGAGCCTCTGATCCGGTTGCACAGCAAGGGTCAGGGTGTCCGCAGGTGATCCCTTCAACCCTCCTACATTTACCCATCATATGATATACTAAAAAAGCACCGATTAAAAATAACAACACATGCTCAACTTTCATTTCGCCCATTATTTTATACTATAGTAAAACATTTTTTTCCCCAAAATGAGTAATTTTAAACTGTATTTAATTTTAACATATTAATACTATCATACAAGATAGCCTTTGTTTTATTCTTACCTTTACTATCCTTTAATGAAATATTACATTCTAAAGCTATCTTTTTGAGATCATCAATTTTATATTTACCAATAGCTTCTAAATAATTCTTATAAACACTCTTCATGTCACGTTTAATATCATTCTTTAATCTGATCTTTTCAAATAATTCACTTAAATTTTTTATTACAAAATCTTTTTCATCTGTTATACTGATACCATTATTGTATTCTAAATACACCTTTGGATAAGACTTAATCGTTGTCTCATAAGCACACCCTCCATGAACAATCACAAAATGCTTCTTAAAATAGTCATTCAGATAATAGATACTGGAAATATTATTTTCTTTTCGCCATAATTGTAAAGCATGCTGAATCTTTTGTATATTCATAACCTTGGGATTGAAACTATAATTATCATAACATGTATCTCGCTTTTCTTCTATATGTGAACAAATTTCAATTATTTTACCATTTAAATATACATTATTGCTGTCTAGATTTTCAGTTCCCGAATAAATCGGATCAAATTCACATAAGATACATTCAACAAAAGTCTTGTATTTCTTAGATGTATTCTGTTTAGTATTTATATTTGTTACATCATTATTACACACAGCACTATTGCCCGTATTACTTAAACTTTGAACATGAGAAGATTCATTAATATTTTCAGTGAAATTACAATCTTGGTTTAAATCTTTGAGTAGGTCGAAAATCATACTATAATTCTACTATAAACTAGTATAAACTAAAACTTTTAAATCAAATTTATTGAAAACTAAAACTAAGTATAGTTGATTCTAATTTATCAATATTATGATTTTTATAGTTTTTCTTTTCTTTTTTCTTTTTAGGCATAGGTTTTTTGTTTTCTGGTACAATTATCTGATCAATTTCAGATATATTATTTGTTTTTGATATAGTATTTATATACTCTAATAATTCATTTGCTAATTTATCATCTAACAAAGAAACATTAAAAAAAATTCCATTCTTATTTTCAGAGTAAGCAATATTATTTTCTTTAATAAATGTAAAAATTAAATTACTTATAATACTATCATTAATTGTTGCCAGTTTATTATGAATTTGTTTTTTGATGTCCATTTAAGATTCAAGATAAATTTTTTATACTATTTTACCGACCACTTGAATTTGTTTTGCTCTATATTTAACACGCTTGTCTAATACTTCCACCTTAATATTCTGACCCTTACTATAACTATCTAATTCTTTGTCTAAATACATTTGAGGAACTATAATTAAAAGCGGTGATTCTTTAACTGAATCTAATTTTTCTGAATCTAATTTTAAGTAGGAAATTAATCCCATTTTGGTAACACTATCTACAACTGCATCATATATGTCCCCTTTACATGGTAAAATTGAATCCATCTTATAAGTAATGTTGTATTCAATATTACTCAATCCATTGTGCGTTACGATTTTACCAATTGATCTTTTAACGATTGATACAGAATTTTCTAATACATAACCATATTTTCCACATACATTCTCCATTTGCTTTTTAAGATGAAATTTAATAAGACCATTAATATCTTTAGTCTTATAAATATCTTTTGCGTGAATTTGAATTGTTGTAGTTTTTAACTCTTGTTTTGAAATATCACTCATTATATATCTAACTAATATCTTAATTATCTTTAATATCAAATTTTTTTATTTTTATATTATAAATAATGCCTAAAAAAATGTCTGAATCTAAAAAGAGAGAGAGTGCTATCATCGGAACAATACAACAAAAAGAAGATGCTGAATCACTTGTTGATAGTATTGCGTTTGGAACCTATGAGTAAACTTGAAGAATGGAATGATAAATTACAAACTATGAAAGCAGGGATTCCCGAATCTTGTGAAAAGTCTCGTAAACTATACAACGATATTGCTGATGGTATTACAGGTAAAAGGAGATGGGAAGAAGATGGTAAAAGAGTGAAAGCAGCTAGGGCATTAATGTTAAGCGATAAATTAGATTGGATACGTGAAAGATGTAAGAAGCCAGAAATCTCTTCTTTGAAAAAGAAGCGTCGTCCGAAGAAAACTAAGCGTAAAGGGACCAAGCGTAAAGGGACCAAGCGTAAAGGAACCAAGCGTAAAGGAACGAAACGTAAAGGAACCAAGCGTAAAGGAACCAAGCGTAAAGGAACTAAGCATCACAAAAGACATGTTTCAAAGTATAACATGATGGGTGGTAAAAGAAGTAAGAAGAGTAAGAAGAGTAGGAGAGGCAAGAAGAGTAACAAGAGCAAGCGTAAGCAAAGAAGCAAGAGGAGATAAATTTAATAATATTTCATAAATATTAAATCATTTTGAATGCATGAATCATCTAATCTTAAGCATAATTCAATAAAAAATACATATTCTTTTTTAATACCCTTTTCTATGAAATTTTTATTATCATCATATTGTGATAAATATTTACTTAATTCATCTTTAATAAATTTACGAGTTGATTCACCTAACCAAGCCCCGGTTGCTTGATCTTGAATCACAACACCTGGACCCGGTGGATACGCATAATTTTTTCTTAGTTTATCACCTCTCTTGATAACTTTTAATACGATACCATTATTCTTAAACTTATATCTTTCCACATATGTAGTGAATCCCCAATTAATATTATAGGTAATCTCTTCTTTGTTAGATTTTATCATCTTTGAAATATCTATTTCATCTATCCTGTTAAATACTTCAATTGAATGATTATCATATCGGTAAAATACAGGCTTTTTATTTAAGTTATGATATAAAAAGAAACCAGTAAATTCATCCCTATGTTTATCTTCAAAATTACGATAATATTTGAAATTTGTATCATAATATATAAATATTTTTTGTACACATTTTACTAATATTTCCATGAAATCATATTCCTCATATGATTCACCTTCTTTAACATAACAACAAACACTATAACATATTATTAATTTATCATTATAAGATAATCTATCAAACAGATATTGATATACAATATCATCTTTTACATGTAATTTTTTAATAATATTTTGTTCAAATTCTTCAAATTTAAAAGATTTTAGATTATCGTATACTCTTCTTATTTCTTCTTCACTAAAAGATTGCTTGTCAACAATAATATTTGTAGAACGCTTTTCTTTACTTTCAACCATGTATTGTATTGGTTTCGAGTTTCCACTATTTAATCTATAATAAGGTGGTAATAGTTTATCACTATTAAAATAGGGTTGAAAATTATAAAAACCATCATTTACACTTAAATATCCTTTATCACCATAACAATTATGTAATGTATACTTCTCAACTTGCATCTCTTTTAGAGCATGAAATAAAATATCATTATAAACCTCTTTATATTCAGATAATCCATCCATTAATTCTTCTAATGTATAAGAAACAGATTTCAAAAACATATTATGAATACGTTTCTTATACACTTGAACTAATGCGTCTGAATATTTTATCTGAAAAGTATCTTCATTTTGTTGATAAATGATAGGTTTATCACCTTTCATATAATTACATACTGGGGTGAAACTACAGACCCGACTATATTTTTTATCTCCACCCTTGTACATGAATGATTTAGGTCCATCTTTATACCGATAAGCTGGTTGAACACGAAACTTACCTATGTCTTTTTCAGTTAATATATTTGAATTTTTAAAGAAATATTTATCAATCGCAACTGTTTTTAATATGTTTTCGATTTCACCAATCTGTTTGGCCTTGTATTCAGAATATCTATATAAATACATATCAATACTTTCATTTGTATCTATCTGCGAAGAATGTAAATAAACAGTTACATTTCTTTCTTTTTCATCTAATTCTTTGTGAGAGCAGTTACGAATACCTCGGCCAATTACCTGTTCTAATTTATTAATATTATGCCATGGCTCTAGGATGTGAATCGTTCTTATATTCTTGAAATCTAAACCTTCACTCGCAACAGTGGATCCAATTACAACCTTTATTTTACTGCCATCAGAGTTTTCTGAAGAAGCAACTACTCTTAACTCTTCTTCTAATTTACCAACTAAATTCTCACCAGAACCAGCAATTACCATGTATTTAGCTTGTTTAAAATCCTTCTTGTCACTGTATTCACTTAAATATTTTCCTTCATATGAAATCTGTTCACTTTTAGATTTCAATACTTTTTTACCATCATATTTACCATAACCATTCTGTTCTAAAGCTAAAACTAATGGTATAACACCAGATTTAATCCAATTACTATAAATAAAAACTATACCATCCGAATTTTCTATAATATCTAAGATAGATGCTATCTTTGATGAATAGTTTTGAATCAAATCTTTCTTAAAAAATTCACCATACTTCTCAATTGTTGTATTTTTATATGAATATTCTGTGATAGATGGTTTAATCTTTTTATTCATACAGTTCATTAATCCTTCATCTCCGTATAAATCTTTAGGGTCATCTGAATCACCTGGATAAACTATATTTGACAATTGTAACAACAGCCCTTCATCTTCAATTCTGAGATTTAATAACCCTCTGTATTTCATCATTTCACTCATATAAATCTCTTTTTGATGATTCACTAATGGCGAACAAAACAACTCTAAAAATGATAAACGTTTATCATCTAAGATTGGGGTACCAAAGATATCTGTAGGCATACCTGGCGATTTCATTAATCTTTCTTTATCATGATTCGGATACAATCTTATAGGAAATGATACAGGGTTTTCACCTCTTAAGTATGAAATATATCCCTTACATTTATCTTTTAAATATTCAATATTGTTCATTTTCCCATCAGCATCAAATATATCCTTTTCTGAAATAAGAGTGCGATTGTCATTTAATAACAACATGTTTAAGATCCAAACTATCTCAGATGAAATATTATACATTGGATTTGCTGTTAATAACACTAATCTCAAATTCTTACTATATTTAATCACTAATTCAATGTATTTAATTGTATCTCTAGATTTAATATCACCCTCTTCAGTTCTAATATTATGAACCTCATCAATGATTAACACTCTATTTGAAAATGTAGATTCAATTGTTTCAATCATTTTTAAATGTTTCCCTTGAGGATCTTGGATATAGTTTGTCTTTTGTAAGATTAATTTTTTGACTCTATTCGCAAAAGCAGCATATCCATGTAACTCATAATATCTTTTTATCTTCTTTTTGGCTGTTTTGTCATTGAATACTTTTTTATCTTCGCTATTCGTGTCATAATAGTATTCATCACCAGTACATTGGTTATCTCCTTTTCTCGGATCAAAAATTGTCTTCCTCCATCCTATTTGAATATTTTGTGAAGCCAAAATGATTATTCTGTTTTCTAAATCACCATAAACATCTTTGAAATTTTCAGCAATTGAAATACCACTACATGATTTACCAACACCCACTCCATGAAATATTAAAATACCTCTATACTGTGTATTCGGTGAAAGTAAATTCTTTAAAAATAACTGATGAGGAGCTAGTTCGAAGAATTTACCAACGTCTCCACCACCACATTTATCACTTATCGTTCCAACTTCAGAGGGTATAATATGTCTTCTTAATTCTTCTTTTGCTAATAGCTTATCAGAAATATTTTCCTCAAAAGTATCGGGATAATATTGAAAATCCTCTTTATAATCATTTATTTCTTTGTTTAAATCTGAATTTTTATCTTTGCTATCTTTATCAGCTTGCATTTCAATACATCTCTTTATGGCTTCTAGGTGACACCATTTCATGAAATTTGTAGTTATCTCTACCATTTCACCTCTTTTAAACAAGATGTTCTCATCTTTATATTCTGTTTTAGGTTTTAATTCATTAATATCATCATAATCATCGTAATAATCATAGTAATCATTGTATCCCTTGTTCTGATAGTAATTTATACATTCTTGTATACAATCTTTAGTATTTAGTTCTGGTATATTATAATAATAATCAATCATACTATATATATTACTAATAATAATATTAAACTAAAATATATTTTTCACTTAAACTATCTATAAAATCAAATATATCATTGATAATCTTGAACCTCGTATGATGATAATCTCTTATCATTTCTAATGATTCACTTTTAGTTACCCATTTAATATCTTTTAACTCGGTTACTTGATCCTTGTTTGTAATATCTATAAATACTTCTTTTTCTAAATTCGTAAGATAACCAATATAATAAAGATATTTATATCTAACACGGTTTTCACCAACAAATTCTTCAGTGAATGGTTCTAAATTCATTATTAGCTTGTAATCATCACAATTATAGTTTGTTTCTTCGTTAAATTCGCGTTTCGCGCAATCTAAGTCACTTTCTCTATGATTTCTTCTGCCTTTTGGAAATTCCCATTCTGTCATCATGTAATTTGTCTCTGAATTATCAACAAAATATTGTAAATTTATAAAAATATCTCTCTTTTTAAAGTGAAATCCAGTGCTCAATCTCATAAATTTATCATGTCCTTTATAATAATCACTATTCTTTTGTATATTTCCTATATCTATCATCCATAAGGTAGACCATAATTCATCAAAACTATGATTAATAATGCTTCTCTTTTCATCCACTGTAAATTTATCAATTAATATTTGTATATAATCAATATTAAACACATCATATTTACCTCTTATAAATTCAATAAAACATAATGAATCTTTTCTCTGAATCATTAAAACTTGAGGTTCTTCAGTGTCTTTACGGAAAATTAAATTTCCACAACTTAATACAGGATTCCTACAATCTCTTTGAATATGTCCTTTTAAACCACAATTATTACAATAAATAGCTGATTTATCCTCCATCACGAGTTCCTTAAAGAAATATACGGGTTTTCTTTTTAAATTAAAAATATATTTAAGATATTATAATGAAAAATTCAATTAAACCAAAGATTTGGGGACCTCATGGTTGGAAATTTCTCCACTATGTATCTTTAGGTTATCCCGATGATCCTACTGAAGAAGATAAACAAAACTATAAAGATTTTTTTACTTCATTAAGATACGTTTTACCATGTGAAAAGTGTGCTCTGAATTATAAACACAATTTAGCCAAATATCCTATTGATAATCACTTACACAATAGAGACACACTCGTTAAATGGGCAATAGATGTTCATAATGAAGTGAATGAAGAATTAGATAAACCCACATTACAATACGATGAAGCTATCGAATTGTATTCTAAAGAAGAACCTAAAGTATTAGATTACTGTTTTAAATTTTTAGTCTTAATCACTTTATTGGTATTCTTGTTTTTCATATTAAAAAAATAAATTTATTTCTTATCATACCACACAGAAGCACTAGTGTCTTCAAATAATGGATTTTTACCTTGAACTATTCTTCCATCTTTAGTATGTATTTTAACTATATCTAAATATTCTTTAACTTTATGTTTTCTAAGGACTCTTTGTAACATAAAATGACCTGTCGTTTGAAAAACAAATCTGCCTTTCCATGTTTTATAAATCTTTTGTTTTCGTTTCTCATAATAACTTTCTTCGCAATGTTTCAGTATATCATCATAAAGCGAATTGTCCTTTTGTGTTCCTAAGAGAGCATTATACGGCAAATGACTATCACTCCATCTCACAAAAAAGTATGGTAACTTAAATAAATGCTTAATACTTTTATTCATAATACAAATATCTAAATCAACATAAATACCACCAAAGCGGTACAAGATAAGATATCTTGCAAAATCTATCCGCATGATATCCTGTTCAAAATCATAATAAACGCGTTTGTATTTTTGATTTCTTGGTTCATTTAGCAAATCTTCCACCATTTTTCGCGACCATAATTTATACTGAATACCTTGTTTTTCACATTTTTGTTTATTATTCTTGTGACACTTATAGAAACGTGGTATTTCATGAATCTCACCTTTCCCAATGTTAAAAAAAATCTGATGGAGAACCATCTTTTGATCTTTATATTTCTGATTTTTTTTGGATTTGTTGGATTTGTTGGGTCTAATGGATCTTCTATTCTTTTTAGGTGTATCTGATCTTCTATTCTTTCTAGGTGTGTATGGCTTTCTGTTTTTTCTTCGTTTTGTTCTAAGTGGCATATATACTAAGTGTTTAGATTTTTTTAAGATTTATTAAATCTCAATGAATGATATAAAGCGTGTGCTTTAGTTTGGTCTTCGCATTTTGTCCTTCCTCCACCCTTTTTCCCTCTTGACCCGGATGACTCGCATGACCTATTTGCATTTTCGAAACTCTTTATCTAGTGCTAGACCCTGCTTTTCATTGCGAGTCGCAATTGTCTTGCAGATGAATCCCTCATTCAGAACTGACTTGTTCATCTCCACCGGTCCACTCCACTCCACTTGACAGATGTATTCACATCGCTTGTCACGCCATGCTTTTCTCTTCATTGGGTTCGAATCTCGCCAGTGTGGGTGTTCTGTATCAGGGTGAGATATCAGAGGCACCATTCCAAGAACATCAGCACGACTATAGAAACTCGGATTTTCTGTACTACTTTGTCTGAACGGTGTTTTAACGACTCCCCGATAGACGCGATTATTCTTTTGAGATTCTGGGAGCCACAAGACATCTCCAACATTGACATCCTGATGCTGTTGCATGCGGATGTTGTATCCTTTGGTTTGACTATCCCACACATCGATGGAATAACATCCATGCTCTACAAACTTCTCAGTGAATCCCGAATGACCTCCTTTAGATGGTCGTTGATTCTTGTTGTTTGAAACGCGGAAATGTTTCCGTTTCTTGGTCGAATGAACAAGTTGAGGTTGCGCATCTAGCTCTGCCTCCAGATCCTCAAATGCCTTCTCCGCTTCTGCCCATTCCTCTTCGGCCTTCTCTGTGGCCGACATGCGAGGGACTCCGAGATCGTGGAGTCTCTCTTGGGCTTGGGCTTGAGCGAGGTGGTTCATATCTGTCCCTGTGTATTCTTCCTAAGAACCCTTCTTCTCGCGATCTGTTCTCTTGTCCACGCTGTTGTCTGTGCTTTGTCTGCGCTGTTGTCCACGCTGTTGTCTGTGCTTTGTCTGCGCTGTTTGTCTGTGCTTTGCGTTTCACCAAGCGTTGTTTCTTAATTCATCAAATCACAACGATAAATCAAATTTATCTGTTCGCGAAAAAAATCATTCGTTTCACAATTCATTAAAATTTTTTTCTTGTTTAAGATTATAAAACAAATGCCAAGACAGAAAACTCTTGTTGTAGAAAAAATATATTCTGATGATGAAATTAAATCTAAAGAAGGACAATGGTTTGATGAATCTCATATCAAATATCCCATTGTAAACTCTAATACCGATGTTTATCGCTTAGATGATAAAGGTATTAAGCATTTATTATTAAAATTCAGGAAAAATGTTATACCAGATAGTTTAATAAAGACAGGTTGGGATTCATATAAAGATTTAGCAAAAGCGAGTCGTGGGAGAGGTGCTTCAGCTGGTCCCATTGATGTGAATAGTCAGTATTGGGGAAAACGCAAACTTGTTGATACTAAGAAATGGTCTACTGGTTATCTGAATCCAAAAGGATTAGAATTACATGATTCATTGTCTCCTTTAGATGAAAGTGAATTATGTGCCAAATGCGATGAATTTAATATTAAACGTAAAGATGACATGCATAAAGAACAACTAATTATAGCACTCATAAAAAAACAAGGAGGTATCTCAAAAATGAAAGTTAATAACCAAGTCGCTAGTAATCCAATTGGATTTTATGAATCTGGTAAGAATTTTGCCGATTTACCATGTCGCTTAACACATTTCACTAGAACCAATTTTGAAAAATACAATAATGGATTACCTTTTATTCAGCATATCGACAAATTATTTAAAAAACTTATCCCTGAAGCTCATAATAAACAATTAGTGAGAGCAGATACTAAACCTCATTTAAAAATTCCTAAAACAGCTTTCAGTACGGTGACTATTAATCGCAACTTTAGAACCGCAATGCACAGAGATGCCGGTGATTTTAGAGATGGGTTTGGTAATCTCACTGTGATTGAAAGAGGTAAGTATCATGGCGGATATACAATCTTTCCACAATATGGTGTGGCGATTGATTTAAGAAACAATGATTTTGTAGCGATGGATGTTCATCAATGGCATTGTAATACTCCCATGTATGAAACTGAAGAAGATAAAGCATTTAATGAGACTTTAGATTACGCGTTCAAAGACAATCCTGAAGTTGGAACAGCTGGTATCTATGAAAAATATACCAGAATATCTTTTGTCTGTTATTTACGAGAAAAAATAGCGAATTGTCCCGATGTAATAGATCCCAGATTTTTAACGAAATCAGGTCACGGGAAAATAATAAAAGAACCTGCTGAATCTGCTGAATCTACTGAATCTACTGAATCTACTGAATCTACTGAATCTGCTGAATCTTCTGAATAAATTAATCATAATATTTATGAATACTATATTTTACCCAATCATCAAAATTAAACATTTGGTGATAACCATCTGTTTTTTTCATCGTTGTTTTCATTAATGGTTCTACGCAACGGCTACTATATAATGCCCCTAAATATTTATCTTTATATCTTGCTTCTTGTAATGATCCATTCAAAACAATAAAATCACAATCTTTACCACCGTGGTCATGTATTTCTGTACTACATTTAGGTTCCCATCTTATCAAAGCTAAATTTGATAAACCAAGTGTATATTTTGTATAAGCATTTGCAATTTTCACTCGTTGAATTAAATTCATATTAAAGTTAATTATTATAATACTAATAATATGGAACAAATTTTAAATCCTTTTGATAAAATTAATCCATTATCAAATTATCAAAAGTTTTATAAATTAGTCATAAATATTAAAGACAAACAATTACTAATTAAAATCTCTAAAATGTTAGAAAATAGATTAAAAGAATTTAAATAAGTTTATTTAAAGTTATATTTATCATTTACTCATTATATTGATGAGCGATAAGACAAGTATTATTACGATTTTACATGGTGAAAAAGAATTTATACCCTTAATTAGAGAAAACTATAATAATTTTTTAGATAAAGATTCTTTAGAATTAGTAATTGTTGATGATGGCGATAAAAATCTAATTAGTCATTTTAGTGATTTAGAAAATGTATTATACTTACATTTAAATTATGAAGAAAAAGAAAAGTTTACCGATCAGATACATGAAGAATACAACCAACCCAATAAATCATACCTATATTACGAAAAGTTAAGAGGTAGATTACCTAATGGATTCTTAAGGGATTATGGTTGTGGAATGAGTAGTCATGATAATATTTTTCACATGAATATGGATTGTATTTATCATCCAAAAAGTATTCAGAGAAAGTTATCATTCTTGAAACGAGTGGGTGCTGAATGCGTTTATTGTGATACAAGTTTAGCATACGATATCTATGGTAAAGGATTATATAGAGTAGAATCACCTGTTAAGATTCATGAATCTACTCTATTTCATAAGAGAGAATTTTGGAAGCGTAGAGGATTCCAATGGTCTGACACGATAAATGAAGGGAAATATTTTCACTACAACAATGGTCAAGATAGAAAGATGGATAACTATTATGATACAATTCAAGTATTAAGTGTCCATAATATTAATATTTACAAGCCTGTGAAAGTTACTTTAGAGGGTGTAGATATTAAGATCCCAGAAATGATGAATGAAATCAAGGTAACCGAGCATCCTTTTAAAAAGTTAATTACTGATATCTTTAAGGATGAAACGACTATTTTGGGATTAGAAAGCGAGTTTTTAGAGAATATAGAATTGGATGAAAAATGGGTTACACATAATATTAAGGATAAATGGAAGCAAACAAAGCTGAGTAAAATGGTGAAACAAATTGGTGAAAGTTTTAATGTGTTTTTATATTCAGCAAAACATCCAGCATGGGATTTATTCAAGAATGTGCCATTCGATATAATAATCCTTGAAACACCGAAGAATTATGAACAAATGTGTAGTATTATTCAATCTAATAAAACCTATGAATATATTCACGTTCAAGGATTGTTCATTAGAAGAGAATTCCTTGAAAAATAAAATATTTATTATAGTATAAAAATATGGATATTGTTGGTAGAGGAATTGATACCGGTAAAGGTTATTTGAAACAAGGTCGTGGTTACTTGAACAGAAAGATGCACAATACAATGATTCAGCACTCGGTGTTTGCTGCTATTGTATTCCTTATTGTTGCTCACCCGAAAACTTTTCAGCTAGTTGGTAGCGTAGTAGGAACTCAAAGTAAAAACGTATTACTACTAATTCATGCTGTAGTTACTGGTTTAATCATGTATTTCGGTAGTATTTATCTTTTTGAACCGGTTCAGAGAGTTATACTTGGGGCATAAAATTTAACACTATAATTTACTATTTAGCTTTTCTTTTTTAGTATCATTCACTATATTATTTTTCATTAATTCAAAGAAAAATAACTCCATGTATCTCTTTGCCAAGAGTACAATTCCTTTGTCTTCAATACAATCTTCGTATTGAGTGAACATAGTATTGTGTAATTTTATACGTCTGAGTATCTCTTCGTTATCCATTTTAATATTATTAAGATGGTAGTTTTTAAATAAACAAAATTTGATATTACTTAAAATTAAAATATTTATAATAACTAAAATGGGTAAATATTTGTGCAAACGCTGTGGGAAAGAATTCAATCAAAAATCTCATTTTGATACACATTGTAAAAAGAAAATTCCATGCAAAGACATTAACAAGGTAATATCTAATCTTGTAAAATCAGAAGTAAATGAACAAGTTAAACTATTAGTCCCTCAGTTTGGTGAATTATCAAAAACACTTACTAGTAAATTGGATAAAAAAACAAAAAAATCAAAAGGTATATTCTTCACACCGTATAATATTATAAAACAATCATGTGATATAGTGTTTGAATATTGTGCCCAGAATAATATTCAAATTACCGATATTTTAGAACCCTCTTGTGGGTCTTGTGAATATATTAAATATCTTGATAATATAACAGAAAATGTAAATATTGATGGAATTGAATATGATGATACTATTTATGAAAATATAAAATCATTGAAATTCAGAAATACTGTAAATTTAATGAAAATGGATTACTTAAAACATGAAGTAGAAAGAATGTATGACCTTATTATTGGGAATCCACCTTATTTCGTAGTTAAACAATCTGATGTAAAGAAAGAATATAAACAATTTTATGATGGTAGACCAAATATGTTCGTTCTCTTTATCATTCATTCTCTATCAAAGCTTAAAGAAGGTGGCCTAATATCTTTCATTTTACCAAAGAGTTTCTGTAATTGTCTTTATTACAACAAGATAAGATCACACATTAATGAAAATTTTACAATTGTAGATATTTGCGATTTTAGCAAAGAATCATATCTAGAAACGGCACAAGATACTATCATGCTTTTCATTCACAATAAACCAGGTGAAAATAACGATTATATATACAATAACAATGGAAATATATTATTTAATACACCGGAAAATATTAAACACATTAAAAGATTATATGATAACTCTACAAATCTTAAAGATCTTAATTTATCAGTTAAGGTTGGGAATACAGTCTGGAATCAATGTAAAGATATTTTAACAGATGATAGTAAATTTACAAGACTAATATATAGTGGAGATATCAAAAATAATAATCTGGAATTAACAGAATATAAAAATGATGAAAAGAAAAATTATATTATGGCAAAAGGGGAAATGGAACCCGTATTAGTAGTGAACAGAGGGTATGGTGTGGGAACTTATAATCTTAATTACAGTATTATTGATTTAGATCATGAATACCTGATTGAAAATCATTTAATCATTATAAAATCAGATGATAATCTTTCGAAAGAAGAGTTAATCAGTAAATTTAACATGATAACTAAATCATTTGACGATAAGAGAACTGAAGAATTCATTCAATTGTATTGTTGTAATTCAGCATTAAATACAACCGAATTACAAACTGTGCTGCCTATCTATTTGTAGTAAAATTTGATTTCATGGTGGTTGATTATTTTTTTATAAGAACATACAAACTATTTATAATGACTGACGCGATCCCTTCCCCTGTCTTTGAAAGAGAACTTGGGCAAATCCCTATTAGGGAATTATTTGCTAGAGATGGAGATGGTTCATATTTGAATTTTGATTCTACAGAAGATCGCGAAAAAACACAGAAAAAATACCGTATCCCTATACATCAAAGGTTCAATCGATGGTCTTCAGATGATAAACAATCTCTGATCGCTTCAATCTTTCTAAATTATATTATTGGAAGTATCAGTTTATCCAGGCACCATGATGGTGAGATGGGTTTCTATGAAAATATTCAAGATGGACAATCCCGATTAACGGTAATTCAGGAATACATAGAAGACAAATTTAGATTTAAAGGTCTTCTATTCAGTGAATTATCAGAATATGATCGTAATAGGTTTATGGATTATAAATTTTCAACTGATATAACAGTTCCTAGCCGAAGGGGGAATACAAACTTGACTCTAGATGATCATTATTTTGTTAATTTTGACCGTATTAACAAGGGTAAATCTTTATCTGACAATGATAAATACTGGTGTTACAAGAATAAAAAACTAGTTGAAATAGCTATTAATCTTATAGAAGATTCAAAAGAAGATTATCCTTTTATGGGAGTTTCAAAGTTTGGAGAAAAAGATAAGAATGGTAAAGTAGAACGCAAACCACTTGAAGAATTTGTCACTTTTATAAGCGCCTTATTGAATAACATATACAAAAAATCTTTTGATAGAAACAGTGAATATTTAGAATATAAAAAAACAAGTGTTATAGAAGAAAAGCAACCGTACACTCAGAGTGATGTAGATTATGTCTATGGTTTTATAGAATTTTATAAAAGTATCCATGATACAATGCTTAAACAAATGCCTCCTAGACAAAGAGAAAAAGTAAATATTCATTTTAATAACCCAGGTAAATTTTTAGGGATGATTGTCATGGACTATAAAGACGAATCTACAACCTCAAATTACAAAAAAGATATGTGGGTTAATATCCTTAATATTAATCGTGCTTCAGATAATTTTATGAAAGAGACAAATACTCTTTGGAATGGTTTTACCGATGCTAACAAGAAGAATCAAGAAGAAGAAAATATTCGTATGAGATTAAACCGAGTTAAAGAATTTTATAGTAATAAACAAGAGACCGCTTCTAAATATCATATTGAATACAATGAAAATTCATCTGATTAACT
>CEUV01069567.1_pt1 | contig 25704 bp, 13 predicted proteins | sample 356401 | NCBI WGS metagenome assembly CEUV01 (sample SAMEA2622710, study PRJEB7988) | marine metagenome | isolation source: saline water (ENVO:00002010), including
AGGCGCCGATGGGTGTTGAATCATCATTCGCGAGCGTCGACGACGAGCGCGAGAGTGAGACGAGGACGCGGGACGCGATCGCGTCGTCATCGCTCGGAACGTCGTCGTCGTGGCGCGCGCGCGCGATGCCGTGGACGTCGACGGTGGTGACGGTGGTGGCGTCGGTCGGGGCGGCGGCGCTGGCGGGCGCGGCGACGCTCGCGATTCGGCGAGGCGTCGGCGGCGGCGGCGGCGCGAATGGTGACGACGCGTGGCGGATGACGCGCGTGAGATCGATGGCGTCGTTGGGACAGCGCACGGAGCGACACGTGTTCGAGGGGAAGGGTGACGACGTGAACGCGGCGTCGGATCACGGGTTCGTGTCGGTGGAGCGACAGCGCGCGTTCGAGCAACGCGCGTGGTCGTGGGATCAGACGTTTTCGTGCGACGATTTTCAGGTGACGGAGGATGAATTCGAGGCGATGAACGTGGACGAGGGTCGTAAGGCGTTGTGGAGAAACTCGACGTTTTCGTTTCAGTATTGGCGAACGCCGCGAAGTCGACATTATCAGCTCTACGACGCGTACAACTTGCGCAAGGCGTTGTGCGCGGCGGGCCAATTCGACCTCAACGTCGTCACGATGATGGATAGTCGCGAATCGTGCGATTGGGCGCAGAAACATTACGACTTGGGCCGGCAAAAGTTTCCGCGCGCGAATGCGACCAGGGATAACCTGGGCCAGGGAGTTTTCTTTTGCTCCGGTCGTCCCATCGATCACTTCGTCCTGCGCCCGTCGCCGGTGTGCGGCGTTCGTACGATGATCGAGTTGAATCGAATAAACAATCTCGGTGATTTACTCAACTGGGCGCGTCAGAGCCGACAAATTTCCTACAAGTACGCCTGGTACGCCGATCCCGAGGATTTCGAAATCAAAATGATCCATAAACGGTTGTTTGATCCCGAGATGGACGAGGCGTTTCCGAGGCAGTTGCGACTCGAGTGTTATCGCAACGGCGACGTTCCGAGAGACGACAACTGTCAGGAGGGATCGACCAGATCACCGAGACGCGTGTTTAAGGGAAGAATCGTCGGTGGTAGACGCAAAACGATCGATAACTTCAATTGGTCGGTTAGATATTTTCTTAGAAAGTGGGTTCCGCTCCAGGGACGTAATCGGGAGTGGACGCTGGACGAAAACGGCATCGTGTCGTGGAAAGTCTCGAATAATCGCGTCAAGGGGTGCGTGTGTCCGAGTGACGAAGAGTTGTTTACGCAGATGGCGCACGTCGTTCACGGTGGATTCGCGATGACGTTCGCGTTTGAGAGAGCCGCGTCGCGGTCGGCGCCGACGCCGAGCGTCGTCGACAAGGAATACGGAACGTGCGCGTGGGTCGACTTCAATCATAGACTGGGTCAGATTCTCGAATAAATGAAATGATCGCATGAGTTGTAGGTACTGTAGTTATTACTTTCCTTTAGACACCGTTTTACCCGGTATTTTGCATACCGGCGGCGATGCCCTTCATGGTTATCTTCAAGACGTCGTTAACCGCTCCTCTGTAATTGTAGTCTTGGAAAGGGTAGCCCTCCAGAAGTGTGATTCTCAGCTTTTCCATGCTGAGCTTATCGCCGTCTTCTTCGTTCTCAAGCGCGCGAGCCGCGATGAGGTATCTCACCTGGCACACGTTGAGAGGAGTGATGTAGAGCGAACGCTTGAAGAGCTTGTACGCCAAATTTTGGTGCACCCGCGCGGCGTCCGTCGCCTCAACTTTTTCGGGTTTCGCGAGCAAGCCGATGTGCTCGGAGACGGAGAGAAGACAATCGATGCTCTCCTGAAGCTCTTGGCGAAGTTTCGACCCGAACTCATGGAGAGAAGGATCGACGAGCGCGCGTTCGTAATATTCGACGACGACAGGATCCGCCTTGGCGAGCACCATCTCGACCAAGTCAATCGTCACCTCAAAGAACGGCCAGTTTTTGTACATGTCCCTGAGCGTCTCGAGATGGCCTTCCTCTATGAGACGCTTGAACGAGGCCGAGATTCCGAGCCAGACGGGAAGGTGGAATCGCGACTGCGTCCACGCGAAGATCCAAGGAATGGCTCGAAGCGCCGTCACGCCGGCGTTGGGTTTCCGCTTGGCGGGCCTCGAACCAATGTTCAGAGAACCGAGCTCGGCTCCTGGAGTGGCTTGCGCAAAGTAACCGACGAATTCGGGCGTTTGGAAAACCGTCTTTCGATAATGCGCGCACGAGTACTCGCTCATTTTGTTCATCACTTGGCGCCACTCGTCGCGCGGGAGCGCGGGCGGCTTGAGCGTGTGCTCCAAAACAGCCGCCGTGTACAAATCAAGCGTATGGAAGCAGTTTTCCTTCTCACCAAAGTCCGTCTCGATCACTTCACCCTGAATCGTCACCCTGATGCTACCGTTGACGGTGCCCGGCGGTTGCGACAGCATGGCGATGTGCGCGGGACCGCCGCCTCGACCGACGGTGCCGCCTCGACCGTGGAACAACGTGAGGGCGACGCCGAATTCCTTACCCGCCTCCACGACGCGCTCTTGTCCGTCGTACAGCGCCCACGCCGCGGCCATGCGCCCGGCGTCCTTCCCACTGTCTGAGTATCCAATCATAATCTCTTGGAATCCGGCGATGTGCTCGTGATACCACGACACGGAGAAGAGCTGACGCAACACTCTCGGGGCGTCGTTCAAATCGTCGAGACGTTCAAACAGAGGCGCCACGCGCAAGAGATCTTCTCGCCTGCATCCACACTCGCGCTGTAACAACACGACGGCGAGCACGTCGCTCGCGCACGTCGCCATCGAGATGACGTACGTGCCGAGAGATCCCGGACAAGTTTGCTGAAGACGCGCAATCATCTTGCACGTGTCCAACACCTCCTTGACCTCCGCCGAACACTCGAGATCGGTCGGAAGCAACGGACGCTTATTCTCCAACTCGCTCGTCAACCATTCAATCTTCTTCTCTTCGCTCCATTCGAGATACGATCCCAAACCGACGAATCGCGTCACCGCGTCAATCGCCTCGGCGTGTCGATCGCTCTCTTGTCTGATGTCGAGCTTGACCAATCCCATCCCGAAACACTGCACCTTACGAATGACGTCCAAGAGGTACGCATTGGCGACCTGCGCGTCACCGACTTCGATCAACGATTCGTAACACGCGATCAGAGGTTCAGAGAGTTCCTCCTTGTGACGCACGATGCTCGCGTCGGTGACGTCGATGGCCAAGTCGCTATCCGCCACGCACTGTCGCAAAACGGCGCGCGTGTTGTAGAGCTTGTCTCGAAGTTCAGCCAAGATGACGCGATAGGGTTCGTACTCGGGAATCGCCTTCCAGAAATCATCGTAATTTCGTCGCTTGCGTTCCTCGAAGATGGCCGTCTTATCCGACTCGGAGGCGGCGAGAATCTCCTTGGCGCGCGCCTTGACGGCGTCGTTGGCGCGCCACATGGAGAGATCGAAGATTAAGCGTTGAATCGCTGAGAAGAGGAGGTTGACGCCCTGAATGCGCGCGAGGAGGACAACATCGCGCGTGCACTCGGAGGTGACGTTGGGATTACCGTCGCGATCGCCACCCATCCACGAACCAAAGGTGACGATGGATCTCGTCAGCGGGAGTCGCGGACATCCCTGCGCCAAGAGGGAGGTATCGACGCGACGCATAAAGGTGGGAATACCGTCCCAGATGGTTTGTTGAAAGTACGTCAAACCGGCGCGCATCTCGTCCTGCGGTTTTGGAGGCGTGCGACGGAGTTCGTCGGTGCGCCACGCGGCGGCGACGCTGGAACGAATCTCGTCCAACACCTCGGCGCGTTCGTAAGCCGACAATCGAAAGCGTTGGAGTTTGAGCAAACTCTCTCTGATTTTCCCGAAGGATTTGAGAATCGATCGTCGCAACGCCTGCGTCGGGTGCGCAGTGAGCACTAAATCGACGTGTTGCGTGGAGATCGCGTCGTAAATCTCCTCCGTCGTCTTGCCGGCTCGAAGTAAACCTTTGATGGCGCCGTTCGTCGTCTTGGCGGGTCCTCGAGGAATATCCTGCAAACGCTTGTGTCTCTCCTCCATCGCGTTCGCCACCTGTTCGGAGATGTTGTGCAGATTGAGTAAATTCGAATACGCCGACGCAAACTGTAAAGACTCGTCCATCTCGAATCCTTCGAGGAAATCCTTCATCGCGTCGAAATCCTTCGCCTCGTGCGACGTCTCGAATTTTTCGCTCGACTCGTACACCGCCATCAATTTATTCAGAAAATTCTCTCCCGCCGTCTCGCGAACGACGTTGAAGAATATCGTTCGAAGCAACTCATCGCACTCCTCGATGACGTCGTGCGCGTTGAAATCCTTCGACTCCCCCGTGCCGCTCAGGTAACTCGACGCCCTGGCGAGCTCGTCCAGCTTGGCCCCTTCCTCGCTCGCGAACAAGCTTCCCGTGCGCTTGTGCGCCGGTCTCTCACCGCGCACGGCGTCGAACACTCGATTCATCATCGTCGCCGCGTCGTCGACGCCTTCGCTCGCCTCGCGACGCGTCGACGCGTCGCGCGTGGACGCGCGCGTCGACCCTCGAGCGCGCGAAAAGCGACCGAACGACGCGAGCGCGAAAAACGCACACCTCGCGTCGAGACGCGCGAGCGCGAGACGTTCGAGCGCGAACGAGCGCGCGTTTCGGAGGCACCCGCGAGGTGGCTCGACGCGCGCGCGACGCGGTGAGGCGACGCGCGCGCCGATGCGCGCGCCATCACTGGACACACCCGGGAGTGTGTGTCACGGGTCATGACTCGACGAGGAGTCCCTAGAGGTGAAGCCCTCACCAAAAGGGTCGCCGCCCCGAACGCTCGACGGCCGACACGCGTCGACGCGCGAACGAGCGACCGAGCGACCGAGCGAACGCGTCGCGAGCGCGCGTGTACCGTCCTTCCCCGCGTTCCTCTCGCCATGGTGACGTCGGCGCGCGCGATGACGTCCCGAACGCTCGACGCGACGGTTCCCGGCGGTTCCCGGCGAGGACGACGACGGGTCCGCGCGTCGACGACGCGCGCGAACGCGAGCGAGGAGCCGAAAAAATTGTGGGGCGGGAGATTCAGCGAGGCCCAGGACCCGCTCATGGAGAAGTTTAACGAATCGCTGTCCTTTGACCGGCGCATGTGGCGGGAGGACGTCGACGGGTCCGTCGGGTACGCGGCGGCGTTGGCGCGCGCGGGGGTCATCACGGGCGATGAACGGGACGCCATCGTGTCTGGATTGAGAGACGTGGCGAAGGAGTGGGAGGCTGACGCGTTCGAGGCGAAAGCCGGGGACGAGGACATTCACACGGCGAACGAGAGACGTTTGACGGAGCTCATCGGCGACGTCGCGGGCAAGTTGCACACGGGACGGTCGAGAAACGATCAGGTGGCGACGGACACGCGCATGTGGCTTCGTAAGGAGTTGATTCGATTGCGCGGATATTTGCGGACGTTGATCGAGGTGGCGGTCGATCGCGCCGAGCGCGAGGTGGATGTCGTCATGCCCGGGTTTACGCACTTGCAGAGCGCGCAGACGGTGCGATGGTCGCACTGGTTGCTCTCGCACGCCGCGGCGTGGCAGAGAGACGATCAGCGATTGGGCGATCTCATCAAGCGCGTGAACGTCATGCCGCTCGGGTCCGGCGCGCTCGCCGGGAACCCGTTCGGGATCGATCGTCAACTTTTGGCCAAGGATTTGGAATTCGACGGCGTGTGCCCGAATTCCATGGACGCCGTGAGCGATCGCGATTACATCGCTGAGGCGAGCTTTTGGGCCTCCATGACGGCGACCCATCTCTCGCGATGGAGCGAAGATTTGATCGTCTACTGCTCGCAGCAGTTCGGCATGGTGAAGTGCTCGGACGCGTACTCCACCGGTTCGTCTCTGATGCCTCAAAAGAAGAACCCGGACGCGCTCGAACTCCTCCGCGGGAAAACGGGCACGCAGCTCGGCTCTCTCATGGCCGTCTTGGCCACCATCAAGGGCACACCGACGACATACAACAAAGATCTTCAAGAGGTGTGGCACGCCATGTACTACACCGTGGATAACATGAGCGATTCGTTACAAATCTCCGCCGGATGTTTGGCGACGCTTAAAATTTACCCCGACGCCATGGAGCGCGGCTTGTGCGCCGAGATGCTCGCCACCGACCTCGCCGAGTACCTCGTGCGCAAGGGTGTGCCGTTCCGCGAGACTCACCACATCTCCGGCGCCGCCGTCAAGCTCAGTGAAGACCGCGGCGTGCCCCTCAGCTCGCTCACCGTCGACGACTTGAAACCGCTCTGCGCCGCGTTTGAGTCGGACGTCGACGACATTTGGTCCTATGAAAAATCCGCCGAGTCTCGCGACACCGAGGGCGGGACGTCGCGACGAAGCGTCTTAGAGCAGTGTGCGAAACTTCGCGCGTACCTCGCCGAAAATCCATAAATTCAACCGACAGCTTTCACGCGAGCGCATTCATTCCAATTCGTGCCGACATCGACGCCGCACTCATCCGCGCGCGCGTCCGCGTCCGCGTCGCGTCGCCGCTCATGACGACGACTCGAACGCTCGCGGGCATCCTCACCGTCGCCCTCGCCGTCGCGCGCGCGCACGCGCGCACGGACGACGCATTCGTCGGCGATGACGCCGCGCGGTACGTCGTGCGCATTCCCAAAGAACCGCTCGAGATCACGCCCGCGACGCCGCACCGACGGGTACCGATGACGTCCGCGGATGGTAAAAAGTATCTGTGTCGCATTCCCGAGCGCGCGATGGACGAGGACGAGAACGAGGACGGGGAAGACGACGATGGAGTGATTATTCGAGGCGAGGCGACGGCGGAGACGGCGGAGACGACGACGACGGCGTCGACGACGACGACGACGCTCCGGGACGTCGAACGCGCGAAATCCGTCGACAGACACCTCGCCCCGCTCGAGGGAAAGTGTTTCTATTACGGAAACGGTGATTGGTGGACGTACGAAATGTGTCACAAGAGTCACGTCGAACAGTTTCATCGCGAGGGCGCGGCGCGCGTGAGCGCGTATTCGCTCGGACGCTTCGACGCCGACGCGACGTTGGGATTAGAGACGACTCGAGGGACGGACGGTGATGCCTCGGTCTCGGGTGGGGGGGGGTCGGCGTCGTCGGTGTTAGAAAATCGTCCGTATCACGCGCACGCGTTCGTGGGCGGGAGCGCGTGCGAGGACGTCGGCGACGCCTATCGGGAGACGAAACGGCGGAGCGAGGTGCGTTTCGTCTGCGCCGAGGACGGCGCCGAGGGAGTGAGTTCGGTGGAGGAACCGGCGACGTGTAGGTACGTGTTGACGTTTCGAACGCCGTTGGCGTGCGAGGTGGAGGATTTACGACCGAAACGACCGGGCGTGGAGCGAATCACGTGTTCGCTCGTCGACGACGGCGGCGACGACGCGACGGCGAGGCGCGACGCCGACGACGAAGACGTCCCGCGCGACGCCGACGACGAATCTATAGAAGAAACCACCGCTCGAGCGTCTCGAGACGAACTCTGACGCGACGACGGAGGCGTCGCGTGGCGCGTCATTCGACCCGCCCGAGCCGCCGCGAAGAACAAAAATGAAAAAACCAAAACGAATGAATCCGAATCTCACCGCGCGCGAGCGTCACAGCGCGTCGCGCGGCGACTCGACGCGGCGGTACCGACGCACCCGACGACGACGACGCGCGCGACCGCGCGTCGCGCGTCGCGTCCATGACGCCTCGCGCGACGCTCGCGACCCAAGATGATGACGCGGCGGCGGCGGCTCGATCCAGCGGTGTCGTCGTCGTCGCCGCGCCGTCGTCTTCACCGCGCGAGTCCTCGCGCGAGGTCTCGCGCGCGTCGAGCGAGGACTGGAGCGCGCGATGGGACGACGCGAGCGCGAGCGCGAGCGCGAGCGCGACGGCGACGCGCGACGAGGACGAGGACGAGGACAGAAGGTTGGGACGGTTTTTGAAAACGCGCGCGAGAGTGGACGCCGCGCGCGCGCTGGTGCGCGCGGGACGGTGCGCGGACGCGATGCGCATGCTGGAGTCGACGCCTGCGCGCGAGCTCGGTGGGGAGGCGATCGCGCTCGCGATCAGAGGGGAGGTGAGAGAGCGCGTCGGCGAGACGGAGCTGGCGTTTCGAGCGTTTCGAGCGTCTCGGGACGCGGATGGGAACCCGGATGCGTGGTGCGGATTGGCGAGGTTGGCGCACGGAGCGGGGGCGTTGGAGGAGGCGGTGGCGTGCTTTCGAACGGCGAGGGATGGGTACGAGGCGCTGGGGTGTGAGAGGGACGCGGAGGAGACGAGCGCGCGGTTGGCGCGCGCGTGGACGGATTTGGCGACGACGTTCAAGGCGCGAGGAGACGCGGTGTCGGCGGAGGAGACGTATCGAGAGATCATCGCGCGTTTGCCTCGACATGCGGCGGCGGCGTATTACAATTTAGGGGTGGCGTTGGTGGAGGCTGGACGATTGGATGAGGCGGAATGCGCGTACCGGTCGGCGACGGCGCTCGAGCCGACGCGCGCCGAGGCGTACTGTAATATCGGCGTCGTGTTCAAGATGACGAATCGTGTGGACGACGCCGTGCGCGCGTTCGAGCAGTGTCTTCGTTTATCGCCCGAGTTTGCGCTCGGGAGGAAGAATTTGTCGCTCGTTTTGACGGATCAAGGCACCGAGTTGAAGAAGAAGTCGCTGCCCGAGGCGGTGGCGACGTACGAGCGCGCGCTGACGTACGACTCGACCAACGTGGAGGCGTATTATAATCTCGGCGTCGCGTACGCGGAGATGGAAGAGTACGATCGAGCCATCATCGCGTACGAAAATGCGGGTCGATTGCGACCGCAGTGCGCGGAGATTTGGAACAACGCGGGCGTCTTGTACAAGGAACGAGGCAACGACGCGCGAGCGACAGAGTATTACCAACGAGCCGTCGCGTGCAATCCGAATTTCGCGCAGCCGCTGAACAATCTCGGCGTGTTGCACACCATGTCCGGTCAGGCGCAACAGGCTTTGGAGTCGTTGCAACGCGCGGTGATGGTGGATCCCTCGTACTTTGTGGCGCACAACAACATCGGCGTGCTCTTGCGAGACACGGGTGACATCGAACACGCGTGCGACGCGTACAGAGAGTGCGTGAAACACTCACCGAACGATCGTCACGCGGAGCAAAATTATCTCTTGGCGTTAAACTACGTGCGACAGGGTGAAGAGCCCGAGGTGTGCGAGGCGCACGCGGCGTGGGGATCGAGGTTCGCCAAGCTCGCGGGACCGCCGCTGAAGCCGAGACGCGCGGTTCGCGCCGATAGCGGCGCTGGAACGTCGGGAAGAAGGAAATTAATCGTCGGTTACGTGTCTCCGGACATGTACACGCACTCGGTGAGTTACTTTGCCGCCGCGCCTCTGCGTGCGCACGACGAAGAGCGCGTCACGTGCATCATGTACAACGTGTCCAAGTTTCGCGACGAGCAGACGGAACGCTTGAAAAAGTATACGCTCGAGTCCGGTGGAGAGTGGCGCGAGTGCGCTTCGCTCACCGAATCGCAGCTCGCCCAAGCGATCCGCGACGACGGCGTCGACGTGTTGGTCGAATTGACGGGGCACACCGCGAATAACCGTCTCGGCGCGCTCGCGCTCGAACCGGCGCCCGTGCAAATCACCTGGATCGGGTATCCGAACAGCACTGGTCTGCGTTCTATCAATTATCGCATCACCGACGACATGTGCGATCCGTTCGACACGAAACAGACGTTCACAGAGGAGCTCGTTCGCATGCCCGCGCCGTATTCGTTCCTGTGTTACACTCCGAATCCGGAGGCGCCGGCGGTGGTCTCCGCGCCTCCGTGCGCGACTCGCGGGTACGTCACGTTTGGATGCTTCAACACCATGGCGAAAGTCACACCCGACGTTCGAGCGGTTTGGAGCGAGATTCTGCTCACCACTCCTGGAAGCAGACTGTACTTCAAATCGAAGGCGTTCGCGTGCGCGGTGATCAGACAACGCTTTTTATCGCAAATGGCGGCGCTCGGTGTCGAAAACTGGCGCATCGATTGCGTTCCGCTCGAGCCGGCGACGTCGTCGCATCTCGCGATGTATGACGGCGTGGACATCGCGCTCGATACGTTCCCTTACGCTGGAACGACGACGACGTGCGAGGCGTTGTACATGGGCGTACCGGTGGTGACGCTCGCCGGAAATTGCCACGCGCACAACGTCGGGAAATCGTTGATGACGACCATCGGTCAGAAAGAATTCGTAGCAGAGAACGTGAACGAGTACGTGCGCATAGCGTCGACGTTAGGCAACGATGTGGAGAAGATTCGTCGCGTTCGCTCGCATTTGCGAGAGACGTTGCTTCGCTCGCCGTTGTGCGACGCCAAGGGCTTCACGCGCGCGTTGGAATCCGTCTACTGCGAATTGTGGCAGAGATGGTGCGACGAGCAGGCGAGAGAGAACTTGAATGTCGACGAGAGCGACGCCGAGTCGGAAGGCGAAGGCACGCGCTGCTCCGCGGAAGATTCCAAGGGCGAGTCGAACTCATCCAACGACGATACTGCGGAGCTCTACGAAGAGAGCGGCGCCAACGCTGAGGGCGAGTTCTCGTCCCGGCTCATAGACAATTTAGAGATTTAGAAGAATACGATTGATTTGATTGTGATTGAGACGTTGAGGTTGAATGAAAATGAATTAAATTGCTCTACTGTTTTGCTCTATGTGCCCTCGCTCTAAAGGGAGAAGCTGTCGGGATCCGGGGCGGCGGCAGCAGCCGCGACCTTCTTCTTCGGGATCTCGGTGATGACCGCTTGCGTCGTGAGCACCATGCCTGCGATGGAGCAGGAGTTTTGGACGCCGGAGCGCGTGACCTTCTTCGGGTCAAGCACACCCTTTTGGATCAAGTCCCCGTACTCACCAGTCATGGCGTCGTAGCCAAAGTTGAATTCGCCATCCATCACGTGCTGCACGATAACATCACCTTCCATGCCGGCGTTGTCACCGATGAGTCGGCACGGCGCCACGAGAGACTTTTGCACGATTTCCGCACCCAAACGCTCCTCCGGATTGGTGAGAGTCGTCTTGAATTCATCAATCATCTTGCTCAAGTGCACCAACGCGGCGCCACCACCCGGGACGATGCCCTCTTCAACCGCCGCAAAGGTCGCGTTCTTGGCATCTTCGATACGAAGCTTGCGCTCCTCTAATTCAGTTTCAGTCGCCGCACCAACCTTGATGACGGCGACACCACCGGCGAGCTTAGCGATGCGTTCAGAAGTCTTTTGGGTATCGTACACGGAATCCGTCTCGGCGAGCTCTTGCTTGAGTTGAGCCACACGGAGATCGATGTCTTCCTTGGACGCACCGTCAGCGATCATGGTGGTGGTGGTTTGTTCGATGGTCACCTTACGCGCGTAGCCGAGGGAGTCCATGTTCGCGCGAGAGACGCTGAGACCGAGATCCTTGGCGATGTACTGCGCGCCCGTTACGATGGCGATGTCTTGCAACAACGCCTTACGACGTTCACCGAAGCCCGGCGCCTTGATGGCGGCGACTTGGAGCACACCACGGATCTTGTTCACCACCAAGGTGGCGAGCGCTTCACCGACAATGTCTTCGGCGATGATCAAGAGCGGGGGAGAACCGGCTTGGTTCAATTCCTCCAAGAGCGGGACGAGCATTTGCACTTGCTCAATCTTTTCGTCAGTGATCAATACGCGGCAGCCTTCGTATTCAACCGTCAAGCGCTCGTTGTTGTTGACGAATTGCGGAGAAATGTAACCGCGGTCGATTTCCATACCCTCTTCAACCTCGACGACGGTGTCCAAACCCGTACCGTTTTCGATGGACAAGACACCATCCGGACCAACCTTTTCGATGGCTTCAGCAATCATGTCACCAATCTCCGAGTTGTTACCCGCAGAAATGGACGCGACGGCGCGAATGTCGTCTTGGTTTCTCACCGGAATGGTGAGTTCATCGAGCTTCTCGCGGCAAAACTCGGAAGTCTTGTCGATGCCGCGCTTCACCGTCACCGGGTTGGCGCCGGCGGCGACGGATTGCAAGCCATACTTGATCATCTCGCGCGCGAGGACAGACGCCGTCGTCGTTCCATCACCCGCAGAATCGTTCGTGCGACCGGCAACTTCCTTGATGAGCTGCGCACCCGCATTTTCGACCGGATCCGACAATTCAATCGCCCGAGCGATAGTCACGCCGTCGTTGATGACTTGGGGCATGCCAAACTTTTCCTCGAGCACGACGTTTCTCCCTCTCGGACCGAGCGTCACGCCCACCGCGTCCGCGAGCTTATCGATCCCCGCTTGAATCTTACGTCTCGAGTCCATATCCATCGTGAGTTTCTTCGCCTCCGCGCGCACCACGACGCGACACCGTCGCGCCGCGCCTCTCGCCGCCGGCGCCGCCTTGCCCGCCGTCAGCCCTCTCGTCGTCTGCGTCGAGTACGAAAAAACGACACACCGCTCACTCGTCAGTCCTCTCGCTCGCCTCACCTCGCGCATCCATCCTCATCTCGCGTTCGTCTCGCCCTCGTTTCCTCCTCGCGCGTCCACCACTTCCGCATTCCTCTCGCTTCGTCTTCGCGCGCGCCTCCCCTCTCTCTCCCCACCCCTCGCTCGCCGCCGCCGACGGCCAGGGCGACCCGACCGCCATCGTCCTCCTCCGTCCCTCTCCACCACCGCGACGGACGACGACGACGACGACGACGACGCGATTCGAAGAAACGAAATTCACAGCGCGTCGTCCTCCTCCTCCTCCATCGCGGTGGCGATCGCATCCACCGCGCGACGCGACGAATCGCCCCATCGCGCGCGCGAACCCTCGCGGTCGGGGTTCTGCACTCATCCATCGTCGATGCGCGCCGTCGCGCCTCGGTTCGGCGTCGCGCGCGTCGCGCGGAGGATCGAGGAGACGATGCGAGCGAGGGAAAAAAATAGCGTCACGCGCGCGTTCGGTCGGGTCGCGCGCACCGTCATCGTTCTCGACGTCAGGGACGCCATCGTCGAAAGTCGCGAAATCGCGACGGCGCCACCGCGCGGGCGCGGCGTCGCGGCGGCGAGCGGGGCGAGAAGGGGGGGGGGACTCGTGGATGGGTCATGACTCGATATGTGTAGGGTTTAGGTACCGCGCGCGCCGAGGACCGCGTGGTGAGGATAACAGAAAGATGGCGCTCATAAAACGACCGTCAATGGAGGGTTCAGAGATGGAAGTACGGGGGCCCGGGGTGTGGAAAAGTGGAAAAGTGCACGCAGAGGAGAGGACGGGACGGGACGGGACGGGACGCGACCGGCGGCGGCGACGACGCGTCAGTCGAACGCTCGACGCGCATGGCGCGCGGTCGCGGGAATCGAGGCCCCGGACGACGAGGCGGAGGCCCCGGACGACGAGGCGGAGGCTCGGGACGGGGTGGGCGCTCGGTATTGCCGGATTGGGCGCGAGGCGGTGGTGGGGCGTTGTGCTCGTGCGTGGATGGGAATTGCGAGCGCAGACACGCCGCGAGCGATGACGACGACGAGGGTGAGGACGAGGCGAACGGTGATGGCGCGCGGTCGTCGTCGTCGACGTTTTCCGCGCCGCCGCTCGCCATGTGGGACTTGGAGCAGTGCGACCCCAAGCGGTGCTCGGGACGCAAGCTCGCGCGTTTGGGATGTCTGCGAGAGTTGCGCGTGCAGCAGCGGTGGACGGGGGTGGCGTTGACGCCGAACGCGACGGAGACCATCTCGCCGAAAGATTTTGACGTCTTGCGAACGAATGGGTTGGCGGTGGTGGATTGTTCGTGGAATCGATTGGACGACGTGCCGTTTCATCGATTGCGCAGCGCGGCGCCGAGACTGTTGCCGTGGTTGGTGGCGGCGAATCCGGTGAATTACGGGAAACCGTGCACGTTGACGTGCGCGGAGGCGTTGGCGGGTGGGTTGTACATCGCTGGGTACAGGGACGCCGCGGAGTCGTTGATGAATAAGTTTAAGTGGGGACACGGGTTTATATCGCTCAATCGCGAATTGTTGGAATCGTACGCGACGTGCGCGACGAGCGAGGAGGTTATCGAGACGCAGAATAAATGGTTGACGATGGGTGGTCCAAATTCAGGTCCGCGTCGGGAGTACGATTTACCACCGAGCGAGAGCGATGAGAGCGATGAGAGCGAGGCGAGTGACGACGAGAGCGACGACGACGACGGTTTGCCTCCGTTGACGCGAAATCTCAATCGCTCGCGGTTCGGCATCGAGCGTTCGGGAAATAGATTTAGACAAAATAGAAGAAGATTCGGTGATGATGAGAGCGAGAGCGAGAGCGAGAGCGAGAGCGAGGAAGAGGAAGAGGGGGATGAGGAGACGAACGATTTAGCGGCGCGAGTGGCCGATTTGTAAAACGACAATGGACAATCTCGCGTAAGTGTAAACACAATTGCATACAGTAAACAATCACCATTCATCCAGACGTCACGGAATCCGCCGTTTCGAAGTGATACTCATCATCCGACCCGTCGTCGCTCGCCGACATCGTCGGCGCCGGTTCTGTATCCGATTCGGTCTCCGCCACGTCCTCGCGGCGGCCCTCGGCGTCGCTGCCTCTCTCCCTCGGCGTCGACGTCTCTTCCGATCGCATCTTCGCCTCAGGCTTCGCGCGCGCCTTTTTCCGTCGATACTCTCGACTCGCATCGTTTCGTTTCAATCGTCTTCGCTCTCTGGATCTCCTGCGAATCTCCTCCTCGTCGTCGTCACCGTCGGCGGCGCCCGCGCGGCGTCGGCGGCGAGACGCCGACGAATCGACGCGCGCGTCCAGGGCGAGCACGTCCTCGTCCATTTCGCGCTGTGTGAGCTCACCCACGAAATCGGGCGGCCTGGATCCCCGGTATAAGGCGTTGAGAAATCGCGTGGGTCCAGAAAACTGTCCGTCGGACGTGAGTATCGATTCGGAACGGGCGCAAAGGGACGAGAGCGGCGCACCTTTCCCGCGCCTTCGCGAAGCGCGCCGTCTTCGGAAAAGGATGCCAGAGGCGCGCGATGGAAACCGGGGGCGATGGTATCGTCGATGAGATGCTGTAGTTCACGTCGTAACGCGCCGCGCGATGGGAACGCCATGAGACTCGCGTTCGCGTCGGGATGTGCGGCGGCGGGGATTTCGTTTCGCCGACGTCGGTCGGTTCTCCGTGTGTGTTGTACAAGCGTTTCAAACCGGAATCAAATCAAATCAAATCAAATCAAATCGGCCACGTTCATGGGCATCTCGTCGATTTGCGTCGAATAATACTGTTCGATATCCCTGAGCGCGCGCACGTCCTCCGCCTTGACGAAATTGATGGCGACGCCCTTGCGTCCGTATCGTCCCGAACGACCGATTCTGTGAATGTAATTTTCTCGATTTACCGGTAAATCGTAGTTGATGACTAAAGACACCTGTTGCACGTCGATCCCTCGCGCCCAGACGTCGGTGGTGATCAATACCCGCGTCGTTCCACCCCTAAACTCGTTCATAATCTCCTCTCGCTCCTTTTGCGGCATGTCTCCGTGCATCGCCGAGACGGTGAAATTATTCTGACGCATCTTCTCCGTGAGCCAATCCACCTTTTTCTTTGTGTTGCAAAAGATGACAGCCTGCGTGATGGTTAGCGTATCGTACAGATCACACAGCGTGTCAAACTTCCACTCCTCTCGCTCCACGGCGACGAAGAATTGCTTGATTCCCTCGAGCGTCAATTCGTCCCGTTTGACGAGAATGCGCAGCGGATCCGTCATAAACTTGCTCGTCATCTCCAAAACCTCATTCGGAAGCGTCGCGCTCACCAACACCACCTGCGTCTCCGGCGGTAAATACCTGTACACGTCATAAATCTGTTCTTTAAACCCCTTATTCAACATCTCGTCCGCCTCGTCCAGGACGAGCACCTTGATCCCGCGCGTGCGAAGGTTTCGTCTCTTGATCATGTCGAAGACGCGTCCCGGCGTCCCGCTCACGATGTGACACCCGTGATCCAATTTCCGTATATCCTCACCGATCGATCGTCCACCTATGCACGCGTGCGTCTGTACATTCATAAAATTCCCCAACGCCAGCGCCGTCTTCTCCGTCTGCACCGCCAATTCCCTCGTCGGCGACAACACCAACCCTTGCACCTCGCGCGTCGTCACGTCGAGCATCTGACACAACGCCAACGAGATCATCGACGTCTTCCCCGTCCCGCTCTGCGCCTGCGCGATGACGTCTCGACCCGAGATGATGGGCACGACGGCGCGCTGTTGAATCGCGCTCGGTTTTTCAAACCCGTACGAGTACAACCCGCGCAAGAGGTCCTCGCGAATGCCCATGGCGTCGAACGTGGGTTTCGATTCGATCCCTCTCGAGGTTTCAAACGCGATCTTTTCATCGTCGTCGTAATCCGTCACCGCGCGCGATCGTTCCGACGGCATGTTCGAGTCTCGATCGTCGTCGCTCGCGTCGTCGCTCGCGCGCGCGAGGAAATCAGGCGCGAGGAAATCGCGCGCATTCGATGCACGCATGGATCGATGCCATGGCGGCGCGCGGTGTGATTTTTTGATGCGCGGTGAAACGGCGCGAGTGTGCGACGCGCGAGCGCTCGGGTGGGCGCCCGAGGCGATCGTTCGGGGGACAAAGACGCGTCTTTGATCGATACTCGCCCGACAGTCATGGCGGGGAAGACGTGGGAGGCGGTGTACTGCGTCGCGGTCGTCGTGGTCATGTTTGCAGCCTTGTTAAAAAACGTCGCGGGCCCGGACGTGTTGATGCTCGGTGCGCTCGCGATGGAGCTCGCGGCGGGGATCGTGGGGGTTGAGGACGGTTTGCGCGGGTTTTCGAATAAAGGGTTGCTCACGGTGGCGTGTCTGTTCGTCGTGGCGGCGGGAATCTCCAACACGGGCGCGCTGGACTATTACATGAGCAAGGCGTTGGGGACGCCGAGGAGCGCGGCGGACGCACAAATTCGGTTGATGGTGCCGATCGCGGTGGTGAGTGCGTTTTTGAACAACACGCCGGTGGTGGCCATCATGATTCCCATCGTGCAAAAGTGGAGTAGAAAGTGTAAGATTTCGTCGGCGCAGTTGTTCATTCCGCTGTCGTTTAGTTCCATTTTGGGCGGGACGTGCACGCTCATCGGCACGTCGACGAATTTAGTCGTGGACGGGATGCGACGAGAGCGGTATCCCAACGAGCGCGAGATCGGGCTGTTCGAACTGTCGAAATACGGCGTTCCGGTGTTGTTGAGCGGGTTGGCGTACATGCTCGTGGCGGCGCCGTTTTTGTTACCGGGCGGCGAACGCGACGGGGCGAACGCGAACGATTTGGATTTGGAGGATTTGACCGTCGGTGCGGTCATCCCCAGAGGATCGCCGGTGGTGAACGCTGAGGTGGCCGTCCTGCGAGGATTGAATGGGTTGTATTTGGTGAGCGTGCAGCGCGGCGACACGCTCATGCGCGGCGTGCAGCCAAACTTCATCCTCGAGGTGGGTGACATTTTAATCTTCACCGGTCTCATCGATCGCATAGGTGAGGTTTGCAAAGAGCATGGTTTAGTGCCGTTGACGCACGAGGTGGAGGCTAAGATGCTCGAAGTGAAGCAAGAGACGAAACAGAGCGAGGAGGATAACGTCGAGAGCTCGGTGACGTTTCCGCCACGTGTCAAACCGGTGCACGCCTCGAGAGAGTCTCAGCGGGGTCGTACGTCGCAAGACGACAGCAGCATCTCGGGCGTCGCGTGGTTACATCGAAACTCCACGGCCGCGGGTGGGCGCACGAGCATCGATTTGCACGCGTACGAAAACATGCTTCGCAGTGTTACGAAACAAGACGGAGATGGAGCGGAGAGTCGCACCAGTCTCGATTACAATTTCAAGCACGGCGAACGCAGGAGAAAACCGGGCGCTGATTTGGAACAGCACGACTATTTGACGGAACACGTCGAAACCGCCGCCGTGGAAGTCATTCGAGCGCGCATCGTCGAAAACTCGGCTCTCATCGGCACGACGCCGTCCGAGTGCAAGTTTCGACACAAGTTCAAGGCGTCCATCATGGCGGTGCAAAAGGGTGGGAAAGCGGATGCGAACGCAGACTCCAGTTTGCAGCGCGGCCATCTTGGGAAATTAGTCTTCGGCGCCAACGATATTTTGATGTTGCACGCGTCGCAAGAGAGTCTTCTCCTCACGCAGAAGCGCGAACGCGAAGCAGCGATGGCTGAAAACTCGAAACGCAGCGGCAAGTTTCCGCGAAACCTATCTTCGGAAAACTTGCCGTTACCGACGTTCACCGTGGGCGAGGAACTCGAAGTGTTGCTCTCGGACACGGAGACGGAGGTGAACGTGAACGAATTCGCGATTCCGATGCGCGTCGTGAGCGGCGGCGCCCTCGACGGCAAAACCATTCGAGGCGTCGATTTAGCCAACGTTCCCGGATTATTTTGCACCGCGATTCAATCGGGCGGCGACGGCGAGATGCGCGTGCCAGATGCCGAGACGATTTTGAACGGCGAAGATATTCTTTGGTTTGCCGGAGACATGATGGGAATGCAAACGCTTCGACGCATTCCCGGATTGGTGTCTCAAGAGGATCAGGTGGAGAAGCTCGGTCACGTGCGCAAGAGCGATCGACGATTGGTCCAAGCGGTGGTTTCTCAGACGAGCGCGCTCTCGGGTAAGTGTGTGCGCGACACGCACTTTCGAACGCGATACGACGCCGTCATCATCGCCGTCCAACGCAGCGGCGGGCGCATTCAATCGCGCATTGGCGACATCGTCCTCGAAGCCGGCGACGTGCTCCTTCTCGACACGTCCACGAGTTTCTTGCTCGATCACAAGCAGGATCCAGCGTTTGCGCTCATCTCGGAGATCGAAGACTCCGCGCCACCGCAGTTTGACAAGCTCATTCCATCCGTCGGCACTGCGGTGGTGATGATCGCCGTCTTCGTCGCCGGTGCGCTCGATCTCTTCGTCGCCGCGCTTTTAGCGTCGGGCGTCATGCTCGCCACGGGATGTTTGACCCAAGAAGCGGCGCGATCGGCGGTGAAATGGGAGGTCATCGTCACCATTGCCGCCGCGTTCGGCATCTCCGCCGCCATGGAACAGAGCGGCGTCGCCTCCAACATTGCCTCGACGCTCGTCTCCGCCGGCAACGCGTTGGGCACGGGCGAACCCGGCATTTTGGTCGCCGTCTACCTCGCCACCGTCGTCTTGTGCAACATAGTCGGGAACAACGCCGCCGCCGCGCTCATGTTCCCCATCGCCGCCGGCGCTGCCGATAAACAGGGCATCGACAACGCGCAGATGAGTTTTCTCTTGATGCTCGCCGCGAGCGCCTCCTTCATGTCGCCCTTCGGATACCAAACCAACCTCATGGTGTACGGCCCGGGCGGGTACGTCTTCGCCAACTTTCTCAAGTTCGGCGGCCCGATGCAAGTCGTCCAACTCATCGTCTCCGTCTCCGTCGTGCTCCTCGATTCCAAGTGGTGGATCGGATGGGTCGTCGGTTTCGGATCCGTGGCGGCGATTTACGTCGCGCGTCTCGTCGCGCCGAAGATTCGTGCTCGACGCGACGCCGCCGCGACCGAGCGCGCGTCGACGAGGGACATTCAAACGATTCAGGATCATCTCTAGGACCATATTTATTCAGTGTAACATACCGCGACCTCTTCTCACCGCGCCCGCGTCCGCGTCTCCGTCCTCGGCGCTTTTCGTGAAAAAGTTCAACAAACCCCACCACCTCGATCCCGATTCACGCGTGCGTCACACCGTCCCGCGGTCGTCGCCGCGTCGCACCTCACGACGACGATGTCGGACAGTTCCATCATTCTCCACCGCGTCGGCCTGAACGCCGCCTTCATCGCCGTCGGCTACGCGCTGCGCGCGTCGAAGATTTTATCCATCGAAGACGGGCGCACGGTGTTTCGATTCGCGACGCACGTGACGCTTCCGGCGCTGTTGCTGTACGTCATGACGCGGGCGAGCGGCGGTGGCGTCGCGTCGGCGGCGGCGTCCGTGAGCGCGGTCGTGCCGGCGTATTCGTTGGCGGTGGGGATCGGGTGTTCACTGGGGGCGTACGCGGCGTATCGAAAGAGTCCCGCGCGGACGAGAGGATTGTGCGTCGGGAGCGCGACGGGGGTGAATTTGGGCATGTTCGCGTACCCGTTCGTCGAGGCGATATGGGGACTTCCAGGTTTAGCGCTGTGCGCGATGTGGGACGCGCCGAACGCGGTTGTGGTGTTCGGCGCGGCGAAGGCGATTTTCGCCGCCGAGCAGAAAAACGGAGACGCGTCGAGGGCGGTGCACGACGACGGTGGGATTTACGACGGGGAGTGGTTGGATAAGAAGAAACACGGGCATGGGTGTTACAAGTACCCGAGCGGGTCCACGTACGAGGGGCAGTGGAGGAATAACGTCAAGGAAGGTTTGGGGGTGTACACGTACGCCAAGGGCGGCTCGTACGCGGGCGAGTTCAAGCGAGGAACGTTCGAGGGCACGGGCATTCGGGTCTTGCGCAAAGGAACGGTGAAGGCTGGTCTGTGGGAGGCGAATGAATTCGTCGAGGCGACGACGGTGAAGGATTGCGAGGGCACGATCGCGGCGGCCGAGGCGGCGGCGGCGGCTGCGAGGAGAGCCGCCGAGGCGAGCAACCTCACCGCCAAGGCTTTGTTTTGGAAAGTTGCGAAATTTCCGCCCGTCATAGCGGTGACGCTCGCGAGTGCGATGAATTTCGCGGGCATCGCGCTTCCGCACACCGCGGCGCAGCTCGTGGTGCCGCTGGCGAACGCGAACAATCCAATCGTGTTGTTGACGCTCGGCGTGCTCTTCAAACCGGCAATGGATCGTTTGCAAGTGCAATCGGTAGCCAAGTTTTTAGGCGTCAAGTACGGACTCGGGTTGTTATCGGGCGCGATATGCACGTATTTCATCCCGCAGAGCTTCGCGTTGGCGCGAGGGGTCATCGCCGCGTTGTGCGTCATGCCCGTGCCGTCCATCGTCATGCAATACTCGGCGGAGCACGAAAACGACGGTCAACTCGCCGCTGCCATCGTTATGAGCTCGCAAGCGATGACCATCGCGCTCGTGTGTTGCTTCGCCGTCGTCGCGCCTCACATCGCCACCATAGATCGCGCGGTGTTCTCGGGCGCGCTCCTTGCAGCGTCGGCGGCCGTGGCGCTGGCGAGCGCCGTCGGCGTCAAGGCGTTGGCTCCGTCCAAAATGGATTCGGCGAAGAACCGCGGTGCGGTCGCCGCGCCGTCGGCATGCATGCGAACGTCGTCGTCGTCTTCTCGCGCGACGCGCGTCGCGCGAAGACGCGAGGCGGTTCGCGAAGGCAAGCGTCTCGCGCTCGCGGCGAGGCAGTCTTCGTTCGCCACGGCGAGACGCGCGTTTCCGCAGACGCGGACAGTGCACGCGCGAAGACCGGCCTCCTCGGCCCGCGCGGCGAGCATCGGGGCGCTTACATCATCCTTAGCGATGCGTTGAATGTGAATAGCACGTACGGTAGAATTTTAGTTGATAATTTTCATTTTCAGATTGCAAAAACGACTGGCCTATGACGCAGTCATGTTCTCCGCATCTTCTCGAATCGAGCTGTAAAGAGCGGAGGACAGGTAACGCTCTCCGAAGGACGGGAACACCGTGGTGATGAGCTTACCAGCGTTTTCCGGGCGCTTCGCGAGCTGAATCGCCGCGGCGGCCGCCGCTCCGGAGGAGATACCGACCATCAAACCTTCTTGAAGCGCGAGCTCCTTGGCCATGGCAATGGCGTCGTCGCTCGCGATTTGAACAATCTCATCGATGATTTCCGTGTCCAAGATGCCCGGAATGAAACCAGCGCCGATGCCTTGGATCTTGTGCGGACCCGGTCCGCCGCCCGAGAGCACCGGAGACTCGGTCGGTTCGACGGCGACGATCTTGACGTTCGGGTTCTTGCTCTTGAGGTAGCGGCCCGTACCGGTGATGGTGCCTCCGGTACCGACGCCGGCGACGAAGATGTCAATCTGACCGGCGGTGTCTTCCCAGATCTCCGGACCGGTCGTCTCGAAGTGCACCTTCGGGTTGGCCGGGTTCTCAAATTGTTGCAAAACGAAGGAATCATTCGTCGCGGCGGCGATTTCCTCAGCCTTTTGCACCGCACCCTTCATCCCCTTTGCCGGATCCGTGAGCACCAAGTTCGCCCCGAATGCTTTGAGCAAAATGCGTCTCTCCAAAGACATCGACGCCGGCATCGTGAGCGTGAGCTTGTACCCCTTCGCCGCCGCGATGAACGCCAAGCCGATGCCCGTGTTCCCGCTCGTCGGTTCCACCAACATCGTCTTCCCCGGCGTAATCTTCCCCTCCTCTTCCGCCGCTTGGATCATGCTCCAACCGATTCGATCCTTCACACTACAGCACGGTTCCATAATCTCGAGTTTCGCCGCGATCTCCGCGCCGCACCCCTCGCTCGTCTTATTCAGGTACACCATCGGCGTGTTCCCCACCAGTTGCGTCACGTTATCGGCGATGTTCACGCTCGCCTTGGTCGTCACCGCGCGCGCCGGCGTCGACCTTCTCACCGCATCCCGTCGCGTCACACCACCTCGCGTTCGCGGCGTCACCGCGCGCGCGCGCGTCGCTCCACTCGTCGACATCATCACCGAAATGGACATCGATCGATCGATCCCTTGCGGCGCGGCGCGACGGATTCTCTCGCGTCAGTCTCGGCGTCGCGGTCCGAGCGAGAGAACGAGCGACGAGAGCGGACGCGCGCGAACGATCGAACGTCTCCTCGCGATGGACGCACCTCGCGAGACGTGGGATTCTGACGACGACGACCGGCGGCGTCGCGGTGTTTTCGCTCGCGCCCCCTATTCCTAAACCCTAGTATCCATATTCCTAAACCCTAGTATCTCGAAGTGTCGGCGCGACGAGACGTTCAAACGCGCGACGGCGCGGAGATTCGAACGGACGCGCGGACGAGGTCGTCGCGCGTGGACACTCGAAGTCCGTGGTCGGCGATCGTTCGCGCGCGTGGAGACGCTCGAACGGCGTATTCGATGGATGATGGGGTGGGGAGGTCGGCGACGCGCGCGAGGAGGGACGCGCGCGGAGACGCGTCGACGACGCGCGCGGAGACGACGAGACGCGAGGCGCGAGAGATGTCTGTCTCTCGAACGGATTCCCACGCGCGCGCTCGACGTAAGAGATCGTGAATGAGCGACGGAGGCGCGAGCGGGAGACGAACGAGGAGACTTTCGGCGCGAAAGACGGCGCGCTCGGCGAGTTGGAGCTCGCCGACGACGACGTCGAGCTCGGCGAGCGAGAGCGCGCGGTCCTCAGTCTGGGCGAAGATGCGAGAGATGGCGGTCGAGGCGCGGTGTATCGCGTCTTTGGTGTCGTCTGGATGCGACCGCACCGCGCGCGCGGCGGCGACGAGGGCCAGGGCACTCGTGACGGCGCACCGCGCGACGACGTCGACGAGCGCCGCCGCCGCCGTCGTCTCCAGGTGGTGCAACGCCTTCTCGCCCTCGACGATCGGATCGAAGAGCGCCGTCTTTTGCGCGCGCGCAGAGACTCGCGGAGCTGAATCCCACAGCGTCCTCCACGCGTTTCCGTCTCGACGCATGCGTTCGCTCAGCGCACCGCGGGGCGCGACGCGCGGCGGACATTCGTCCGTCCGTCGTCCGTCGTCGCCGCCGACCGGCGCGTCGTCGCCGTCGATCCAATCTTTCGGTGAGTGCCACCGAACGAAATCTTCGAACGCGGCGGATGGATTCGCCGCTTTAAACGCGGACATATCCGAGACGAGCGAATCGCTCTGCGCGCGCTGACGCTCGGCTCGACCGCGCGCGTCGTCTCCGAAGGCGCGAAGACGCGCCTCGCGCTCCGCCGACATGTCCTCCGTCATGAGCGGTGTTTCCTGCGTGATCGGGACGTTCAGGAGCGCGTGCGGTGGATGCACGAGACGGATCGCGAGCGTCTCGGCGATGCCTTCGGGCGCGATGGCGCCGTCGTCGTGGTCGTCGTCGACCGAGGCGTCGGACGCGCCTTCGTTCGCGCTGACGTACGCGTCCTCGTCCGTCTTGGACGACGCGGCGCTGCTCGTGCTCGTCACTCGTGCGAGCGCGGAGATTCCTGCGTCGTCGTTTAAGAGAGCGTTCAAATCTAAATCGTCGTCTGGATTGTGCATGCGCTGTTCCGCGCGACTGGAACGAAGCAATGCGTCGAGCCCGTCCGACGCGCTCGCGGCGGTCGAAGAAGTTGAAGTCAACACCTTTGCTCCAGGACGTCCGGAACTCGTCGTATTCTCTGCGCATCCAGGACGCTCGACGTCGCCGGCATCGCATTCGAGCCTATCCGCATCGCTCTTTCGATTCCTCCGAAGGATGCACTCGTTCAACAATTGTAATTTTTGGTTCAGCAGGCACGTCGCGAGATCGATGGAAACGTCGGGATCGCTCGCGACGCCGGGGATCAAACGGCCTCTCTCCCAATATTTATGCCTCAAATCTCGAACGAACCCGTTCCATAAGTGCGCCAGAGCGCGCACGTTGCCGAACAAACACGCGTGGAGGGCGAATCTCGTGAGGAGCGTGTTCGGCGGCGCCGTCTTGTACGGCGGAGAAAACGCGTCGCTCGCCTCGCCGTCATTCGACGACATCGCCGCGAAGATGTCGAGCAAGACACCACGTACCATCGCATCGTTCGGTATCTGAGGAACGCCGAGTCCTCGCGAGATCCAAAAATTCGCGCTCGCCAAAGTCGCGGTGTCCGCCGGGACGATCGAACCGCCGTCGCTCATCGTCGTCAACACCTCCGCGTTTTGTACGAGGTAATAAATCATCTCGCTGATGGACGACGTCCCGCTCGAAATGATTTCATCGTCCTCTTCTCCTCTGTCTCTGGCCGCTTGCGTGAGTTCGCCTCGCACGATGAATTGAGGCGCCTCCGCGACGTCTAATTCCGAGAACGTGTACATCGACCCGAGGCGTTCGTCGAGCCAGAGCGCGTCCACCTCCAACGATCGCCAGGGATCTTCCACGCTCACCCATCGCGCCCACGGGCAGTGATCATCCCACTCTTCTATGTGTAACCCAAAGTCTGCGTTATCTAAATCTTCGTGGACGTTTGGACGTCGAATCCCGACCAGCGGCGCGCGCATGTCTTCGATGTCGTCGTCGCTCGCGTCGTCCGGCTCCACCCTCGGCGTCGAGTCTCTCGCCTGTGCGTTCTTCAACTCGTGCGTGATTCTCGCCGAAACGATGGAATCGTCCATCTCTCGCGCCTCCGCGTCGATCGCCTCCGTGGACGAATCCAAACGCTCGCTCCGCACGAGTTTTAAAAACCGATTCACAAAACCGACAAACGTTCGCGTCGCGGCTTCGTCTCTCGCGCTCATGCGCGTGAACCGCGTCACGTCCGTCTCTAAAACAGCGTCACCACCAACCTTATCGCACACGTCACCCGTAAAATCACGCTCGTAGTACCCTCGCGGACTCACGATCGCCATCGCTCCGCCGACGCCCAGCGCCGCCGACGCCAACACAAACGCCGAGCGCACCGTCAGCGCCTCATCCACGTCCACAAACTGCCCCGACGCGCTCACTGGACGCACCAACACGACACACGGAGCGTCAAAAAACGTCGCGGGATCCCACGCGTCGATGTATCGTTTCTTCGGCGTAAATTCCACCGTCGCCGCGCGCCGCCGCCTCGTCGCCGCCGACAGATACTCCCCCAGCGTCGTCCCCG